>Ga0102589_1000176_pt1 | contig 169640 bp, 141 predicted proteins | sample AraplaMF_Col_mLB_FD_76858 | JGI IMG/M metagenome (GOLD analysis project Ga0102589, IMG submission 76858) | Arabidopsis root microbial communities from the University of North Carolina, USA - plate scrape MF_Col_mLB | ecosystem: Host-associated > Plants > Roots > Endosphere | place: USA...
TAGTCGTCCAAGCAGTCCGGCAGCAGCGTGGTCTGGCGGCGATCCTGCCCCTCGATGAAACGCTTCACGTCTGCCCCCGCTCAGCCCTCCGGTAGTGTATCAGACCGCAGTCTTTTCACACGGCCTGGACCCCAAGCGGACGTCTATCAGTCCCAAAAGCCTTGGAAGTCCCTGTCGTGCCGCTCGATGGCTTCCTGAAGCGTAGGAAACCACTCGCAGCGCTCCGACAAGTCTTCTTCCGTCAGAAGTTCTATCAGGTTGCGGTCCTGCCATGCCTGTTGGCGAGGATCCAGAGGCAAGTTAAAGAAGTCCGCCGCGAGTACACAATAGCCCTTCTGAGATATGTTTTCAAAGCAGGCATAGCGAACCGACTTGGTAGCGTTGATCCGCCGCCAGACAAAATTGCTCGGTAGAGGTTGGACATGCGAGAGCGGCAATGCCGCTGGCTGATCGTTAATGCCAATCGTTATGGCCGAAGTTTGGGCCTTTGTCACCGATCTGCTCACTTCCGGCTTCCGCCCAATGCCGTCGGCAGTATCGCGGCCAGGCGCCGGAAGCGGCCGTCGGGCTCGACGCCGGAGAACAGACATGGCCGCATGCGGCCCTTGCGGACACTCGAGCTTTATCGCTCAGATTGACAGTGTGCGATCGGGATCTCCTAGGATCCGCTCGCGGTCGACTTTGCATAGGCTGCGGCGGCCAAAATGATCGCCACTACGTCCTCAAATTCTTCTTTTCCAATCGAGTCTAGTTCATCATACCGAGATTGATCATCTCCGCGTCCAAACCAGCCGTGATGCTTTCCTATGTGAAATAATTCATGGGCTGCCGCCTCAATTTCCGGCCGAGATGGGCAGAATTGTTTCCATTCTTCCTGAGAAAGCTTCAGATGCATCATGCTGCCTCGACATGGAATTCGCATCAGTATCGCACGCGCGGACGTTTTTTGCGCGACGGCCCGCGCTGGCTAACGCGGCCACCCCTCTGTCACGCAGTCCGTTTTCCGCCCATCCCGGTCGGCCAGGCCGAATGACGGCGCCCTGAACCGGCCGGCCGGGCTGGCGTGCAAGCCGGCCGAGGCGAAGACCTTCCACGGCGTGATCGCCGCCGCCATGATCGTCGGCATCGGCCTCGACGCCGTCAGCATCGATCCGATCAGGGCGCTGATCATGATCCTGAGCCGGCGCCGTGCCGTCGTCGGGGAGTTCCGGCTGCCACGTGGCCTCACGGCCTTGGGCTGGGCCGCCACGGGCTTCATTCGGCCAATTCCCAACGGCGGCGTAAGAAAAACCCCGGCTCGTGCCGGGGTTTCTCCATGGCCCAGTCGGATTCAAGCCGCCTTTCGGTTGAGGCTGCTTTCCGCGAGCCGCGACAGCAGCTGGTCGGTCTTCTTCTCCTCCTGCAGCGTCTGATCGAGCAGCCGCACCGCCTCCGGCAGGTTGAGCTTGGCAGCCCAGGCCTTCAGCGTGCCGTAGCGGGAAATCTCATAGTGCTCGACCGCCTGGGCACCCGAGAGCAGGCCGGCATCGAGCGCGGAGGCGCCTTTGAACTCCTCCATGATCTCCTTGCCCTCGTCGATGATGCCGATGATGGCGTCGCACGTCTTGCCCTGCGCCCGTTTGCCGACCAGCTCGAACACCTTCTCGAGGCGGTCGACCTGGCCCTCGGTCTCATCGCGATGAGTCTCGAAGGCGGCCTTGAGCTCCGCGGACTGCGCAGCCTTCGCCATCTTGGGGAGGGCCTTCAGGATCTGCTTCTCGGCGTAATACATGTCCTTGAGCGTGTCGAGGAACAGGTCGTCGAGTGTCTTTTCAGTCGTTGCCATGGGTTACTCCTGATCGATTGCTGCCCGGCGGCAGCGAACGACCGGGCGCGCCATCAGCGAAGCGATGGCGCGCCCGGTCTTCAGAACGGAGGACGGTGGAGCCTCGTGATCCACCGCGAATTCAACGCCTGACGGCGTCCCGGACGGCATCCTTGGCCTTACCGACTTCCTTCTGAATCTTGCCTTCGGCCTTGTCCATCTTGCCGTCGGCCTGAAGGTCGCGGTCGCGGGTGACCTTTCCGGCGGCATCCTTCACGGCGCCCTTGGCTTGCTTGGCGGCGCCGGCGATCCGATCCTTGTCCATGTCTTGTCTCCAGAGTTGCCGACACCTGATGAATAGGGGCGAGCTCTTCTTCGTTCCGGTGCAACACGCTGGAATCGAAAAATAACAAAGTATAATTTTGCCTCACGCTCGGGTTATTACTCGAGCCGAAGCTGCCGCCGTCTTTTCCTCGCTTTTCGCCGGCCGCCCTGCGCTCGTGGCCTTCCGGCAGGGTCTGGCCGCCATCGACGACGATGGTGGTGCCGGTGATATAGGCGGCATCGTCCGAGGCCAGGAAGGCCGCCGCGGCCACGTCCTCCGGCGTGCCGAGCCGAGCCGGGAGAGCACCCCGGCGGCCGAGTGACGGGGTGGAGCGCAGCCGCCCGGGGAGATTCCCGGACGGCTGCACCGTGCGATCCTGGCCGGTCAGGTGCCGGTAACCTGCCAGCTGAAAGCCTCCGTTCCCGACGAGGCAACGAGGGTCGGGTTCGTCGCGCTGGTCGGCCTCCAAGCATGGACCTGCAGCGTGCCGCCACTGATGCTGTAGGTCAGGAGCGAGGTTCCGAGGCCCGGGGGCGTGGATCCGGCCAGGGTGACCGAAGCGGAGGTGATGGCAGTCAGCCCGGTCGGAATCGAGGTCGGATTGTTTCCATCGAGAGTGGCCATGCCGCCGACAACGCCGATCATGGCGCCGTCAGTGTCGGAGGACGGAACGCCATCCTTCGACCGCCACTTGCCGCCGGCGTCGCGCCACATCTCGACGGTGCCGCCCTTGAGGTGCCCCGAATTCCAGGCGAAGGGCCCTCGGGTCCGGATATGGCCGGCATTGTACGGGCGTCTGGCGCGGTATACCGACACACGGCCGATCTGGATGCTGTCAGCCACGTTTTCGATATGGAGCCCCGGCGGCACGCTGAAGCGCAGGCGGATCGGTGACGATGCTGCCACGCCGGACGGGAGGGCCACCGGGATGCGATATCGCCTCCAATACTCGGTCGGCTTGAAGGTGCGTCCCGACACCGAATTGGCATTGTTGATAAAGATGCTGTAGCTGACGGCGTCCATTGGATTGGCGGCCGCCCGCCTGACGTCGAATTCGACCCACATCATCTCGCCGGCGGCGATGCGCGGCGGAGCACAGATGAACTCAGCCGTGCCGGCCCCTGTGTCGGTCCATTTCAATTCAGCGGCATCCCCGACGGCCGCGGTGGCATCGTAGTAGCCGAACCCGGCCGGCGCTGCGTAGGAGCACTGCGCCGCCGTGACGTTGACCTCGACAATGCAGCCGTTCTCGAGGCTGATGATCGGGAGCAGTGTCCCCGAAACGCCGGTGAATGCCGGGTTCGTGCCGGCAGACGGATCACCCGACGCAAACCAGGTGCCGTTCCTGCCGAACCACAATTGGCCGGTGGATGAATTGCAGGCCACCATGAGGACGTCGCCGGACGCCACTGCGAGGCCGTATGAGGCACTCGCATTGTTGGTCCATTTCTGGCCGTTCGTGTCCATGACCCACGCAGTCGATGAAGCCCCGGCCATGGCCCCGAGCGACGTTCCGGCCGTCGCAACGCCGGCCTGAATGCCGGTCGTGCTGGCACGAAAGACGACGAGGATCTCGAAATACACCAGACCGGCAATGCTGTTCGTCGCGCGGACGCCGCGCTGGCCGGCCCCGGCCTTGGTGGCCCGCCGAAGTCCCTGCGACAGGACGACCGCGGCATCCTTGTCGGATGGGTTCAGCATCCGGACGTACTGATTCTGCGTGAGGGCATCGGGGACCGGAGTGCGGGTGACCGCGCTCAAGCTGGCGTTCGCGATCGGCGTATTGACGGCGACGTCCTGAACATCCCCCTCGTCGCCACCCGTCGACCACACCTCCGGCGCAGACCCGTCGCTGACATAGGCCATCGGATCGAAGATGACGGCCGGCGTCTGGTTCGACATCTCGACATAGCGTGACGCGATCAGGTCTTCGGTGAACGGCGCCTCCCAAAGCGCCGGCTCTCGCCATTCGCTGCTGCCGGTCGTCGCCACGGTCGAATCAAAGGTGATACCGAGCCGTCTCGGCGCGGCCCCGCCGATCGTCTGCGGGTCAATCTTGACCTTGACGTTTCGAACAAAGCTGTAGATCAGATCCTTTTGATACGGCAGGCCGCCGAACCCGATGTATCCCGGCATCAGATACCAGTTGTTGACCTGTCCTTCAGGGTCGTTCTCATTCCACGTCAACGTGTCGCCGAAATACCGGGTCGGCGGACTCCATGGCTCCGACTCGTTGGCGCAGAGGAAATTGAACGTATCGAGAATGAAGTTCTCGTTCCCGATCCGGTGGCCCAGAACCTGCGTTCCGGTAAAGCCGTCAGCGTCGGAGTTCGGGACGAACCAGTAGGCCCCGGACTTTCGCCCCAGAGTGCCATCCCCTTTCGCATGGTTCTGTGTGGCCGCTCCATCCGCAGCGCCCCCTGCCGCTTTCAGGGAGACTCCAGTCGGCGTGACGCCTCCCGGGAACGTTATCGTTGCCGAGAGAGTGATCGTATTGCCGCTGACACTTTCTACTGTCGTCCCAGTCGGGATCGCATCCTGTGGAAAGTTGTCATCGACAACGAAGACATAGGACCCTTCCGCAATCCCGGCCGTCGACGAGACATTCGTGATGGTGTCCGAGTTGTTGGCCAGGTCTCCGGTGAAATTGACCCTCGCGCCCACGATGGTCAGCTCAACTCCGGACGCCGTGACGGTGGCCGGCGCCGACAGCGTCAGCGTGGTGCCGCTGACCTGCCGAATGCTGCTCGCGAACGGAATTCCGGCCCCGGTGATCGAGAAGCCGCTGGCGATGTTGGCCGCATCGGCGACGGTGACCGCCGTAGATCCGGCCATTGTGCTGCCCGTGACGACGATCTTGGCGCCGGGGATGCCGCCGAAGAAGCCGGCCGACCCGATGAAGTTTCCGGCATTGTCGGTGTAGCTCGTGGCGTTGTTCTGATGGGAATTGCCGACCATGCGGAAGGAGCCGGGCCCCCGGCCGCCGATCTTGATATCCCAGGTGTTGCACTGGAAGTCGCAGCGCTCGATCGAGCCGTTGTCGAGCGGGCCGCGAGCGCAGAAGCCGATCGCGTTCCGGGCATTCCAGGCCGCGACGAACGAGCAGTCGGTGGCGCCGGTATACGGATTGTCGGTGCTGTTCCACTCGATCGCCGCGCCGGTGTAGCCGGTGAAATTGCAGCGCTCGAACACCTTCCGCCACGCCACGGAGTTCGGCGTATATCGCGAGCGGAACGCTCCAGGCCCACCCCGGTTGGCAAAGGTGATGTCGAAGACCCGCATGTACTCGACCTTGGCACCGCCCTTGTTGGTTCCTCCATCGGGATGGTGTCAGGAAAATCGAAGAATCGGCCGTTCACCTCGTCGGTAATGTTGATCGTGGTGGCGTGTGCGCCCTCGCCATAGATCTCGAACTGGAGAATCTGTCCGGCATCACCGGAGCCCAGCGCCCTTCCGGTTCCCGTGTTCTCGTAGAACCAATCTCCGGCGGGCACATGCAGGCGCCGGAAGCCTCGACGGAAAAATGACGCTCCGCCTGGGGGCGCCGGCTGCGGATATGTGTAGATGTAATTCGTCGCCGCCTCGAAGGCCGGCGTGTGGGTCGAGCGGTCGCTCAACGAGGCGCCCCACATCGTGATCGACACCCAGTCGTTCTCGATGATGCGGACCCATCGCCCCAACTGGGTGGCCGACAATGCCCCAGGCCTGACGATGAATCCGCCGTCATCATCGGCGACGAAGTCACTTCCGGTCGCGGTGACGGTGGCCGGCGCAGACAGGCTGATCGTCGTCCCGGAGATACCGTTGATCCGAGTCCCGGAGACGACGCTCGGCCCCGACACCGTCATGCCGACACGGCATTGCGCCGCGACCACGGCATTGGTGACGACCGTTTGTCCGAGCACCGTATCCCCGACGAACAAGGGACCCGCCATCCAGAAAAACTGCCCGCCACCACCATCACCCGCGCTGCGGTATCCTTCCACGAACACGGAATCCAGATCGGACAGAGAGCCTGGAGGGATCGCTTTCAACGCAGTGATATTCTGAACAACGCCAATGTCATTCGGCATATCGGCCTCCGATTTGAATAGGATATCAGTATGTGTGCAGCCATATCTACGATTCAATGAACATTCTGTTAACATTTATTTGCCAACCGGAGCCTCTATTCTTCATCGCTCAAATCAGATGGCGCTCCGGACCCCGGAGGATGACTGCACGCACGCGGGGAAGCACGACAGCGCGGCAGCGGCCGAATGACGATCGGGCCTGCCCTTTGTCCGTTGCCAGACGGACCGCATGCCTCCCGGCGGCCCCTGGATGGCTTCGTCGGCTTCGCCTCGCCATGACGGCGAGGGAAGGACATAGGTCTTGCTCGCGGGAAGGGCCGGGCGGACCCGTCGGCCCTCCTGCCCTATTGCGGCCGCAGCCGGAAGTCGTGGCCTTCCGGCAGGGTCTGGCCGCCGTCGACGACGATGGTGGTGCCGGTGATGTAGGCGGCGTCGTCCGAGGCCAGGAAAGCCACCGCAGCCGCGACGTCCTGCGGCGTGCCGAGCCGGCCCAGCGGCACCGCCCGCTCCATCATGGCGATGAACTCGGCGCTGCGGTGCTGCTGCATGCCCTCGGTCAGGATGTTGCCGGGCTCGACCCCGTTCACGGTGATGCCGTAGCCCGAGAACTCCAGCGCCGCAGACTTGAGGAAACCGTTGATGCCGGCCTTGGTCGCGGCGTAGTGGCCGTGGCCCGGGCTGGTGACGCGCGGCCCGGTGATCGAGGAGGTGAAGATCATCCGGCCGCCGCCCCCCGCCCGCATCGCCGGCAGCGCCGCCCGGGCCGCGAGGTAGGTGCCGCGCAGGTTGACCGCCATCACCCGGTCCCACTCCTCCGGCTCGATGTCCTCGATCAGCGTCCAGGGATAGATCGCGGCGTTCTGCACCAGGATGTCCAGCCGGCCGAAGCCGTCGACCGCCGCCCGCACGATGGCGTCGGCGTCCTGCTTGCGGCTGATGTCGGTGGCCACGAAGCGGCCGCCCAGACGTTCCGCCGTCGCCGCCCCGATGCCGGGCTCGGTGTCGCCGATCACCACCCGCGCGCCGTCCGCCGCGAAGCGTTCGGCGATCGCGGCGCCGATGCCCCGCGCCGCCCCGATGACGACGGCGACGCGTCCTTCCAGTCTTCCCGGCATTCCCGGTTTCCCTTCAAATCCTCAGTGATAACGTGGCAGCAGGTCGCCATGCGCCTCGATCAGATCATCGACCAGGCGCCAGATCTCGTCGAGGGACAGCTCGGCCGCGGTGTGCGGATCCAGCATCGCGGCGTGGCGGATGGCGTCCTTGCGCCGGGTCAGCGCCGCCTCGACCACCAGCTGCTGAACGTTGATCGACAGCCGCATGATGCCGGCCAGATGGTTCGGGATGCGGCCGACCCGGATCGGCTGCACGCCGTTGCGGTCGACATGGCACGGCACCTCGACCACGCAGGCCGCCGGCAGGTCGGCGATCAGCCCGTCATTGCGGACATTGCCATAGATCAGGTTGTGCCGGCCGGTGACCACGGCGTGGACGATGCCGGCCGCGTATTCGTTGCTGCGGTGGACCGGGATCGGGCGGTCATCGGCTTCCAGCCCGGCGCGCAGCGCCTGCCATTCGGCGATCAGCGCCTCGCAGCGCCGCGGATACTCGTCGAGCGGCACCTCGTACCGGTCCAGCAGGTCGTCGCGGCCGGCCTTGATGAACCAGGGGTTGTATTCGGCGAAATGGATGCTGGATTCGGTGACGAAATGCCCGGTCCGACGCAGCATGTCGAAGCGCACCGCCTCGCCCGCCGGCACCGCCCCGGCCTCAGCTAGCGCCTTCAGCCGCGGATACAGATCCTCGCGCCCGCCATCGGGCAGCCGTTTCTCGAATTTCAGGAAATAGGCGACGTGGTTGATGCCGGCGCAGAGATAGTCGAGATGCTCCGGCGCCTCGCCCAGCCAGCGCGCCATGTCGCCCGAGGTCTCCTGCACGCTGTGGCACAGGCCGACCGAGCGGATGTCCGGCGCCGCCTCGGCGATCGCCCAGCAGTTCATCGCCATCGGGTTGACGTAGTTCATCAGCAGGGCGTTCGGGCACACCGCGCGCATGTCCTCGCAGATCTCCAGCAGCACCGGGATGGTGCGCAGGCCGCGGAAGATGCCGCCGATGCCCAGGGTGTCGCCGATGGTCTGGCGTAGGCCGTAGCGCTTCGGGATCTCGAAATCGGTTACCGTCGCCGGCCGGTAGCCGCCGACCTGCATCATCAGGATGACGAAATCGGCCCCGGCCATGGCCTCGCGCCGGTCCAGCGAGGCCTCGACCTTGAGGTTGTCGAGCCCGAGCGAGGCGCCGATGCGGCGGGCGACGATGGCGGAGGTGCTGAGCCGCTCGCCGTCGATGTCGTGCAGGGCGACGACGCTGTCGGCCAGGTCCGGCTGGCTGAGAATGTCGCCGATGATCGACTGGGCGAAGACGGTGCTGCCCGCACCGATGAGGCAGATCTTGGGCATGGGAGGTCTTTCGTGGGGGAAGCTATTTCAGGCCGGACAGCGCCATGCCTTCGATGAAGTGCCGCTGGGCCAGGCTGAAGGCGATCAGGATCGGCGCGATGCTGACCAGGACGGCGGCCATCATCACGGTCCATTGCGCGGCGTATTGCTGCTGCATCAGCGCCAGCCCGACCGGCAGCGTCGTCTGCTCCAGGTCGCTCGGCAGGTAGATCAGGGCGCTGAACAGGTCGTTCCAGGAGCTGAGGAAGGCGAAGATCGCCAGCGCCGCCAGGGCCGGCCGCGCCAGCGGCAGGTAGATCCGCCACCAGATCGTCAGCAGCGATGCGCCGTCCATGCGCGCCGCCTCCGCCAGCTCGATCGGGATGGTCAGGAAGTACTGGCGCAGCAGGAAGCAGCCGAAGGCGCCGCCCAGGAAGCCCGGCAAATAGAGCGGCGCCTGGGTGCCGTACAGGCCGAGGAACTTGAAGATAACGAATTGCGGGATCGCCGCCATCTGCGCCGGGATCATCAGCGTCACCAGCAGGGCCACGAACAGCACCTGCCGGCCGGGGAAGCGCACGATCGCGAAGACGAAGGCGCCCATCGAGCAGGTCAGCAGCTGCCCGACGGTGGAGATCGCGGCGACCTTCAGGCTGTTCCACAAGAGGCCGTCGAACGGGATGATCTTCCACAGCGACAGGTAGTTCTCGATCGTCGGGTGCGGCGGGATCAAAGCGTGGCCGAACTGGTCGGCCGGCAGCTTCAGCGAGGTCGAGACCATCCAGGCGAAGGGCCCGACCATCAGCAAGGCACCGGCGATCAGCACGGCATAGGCCAGGGCGTCGACGCCGAGGCGCAGGGTGCGGGGCCGGGCGCTGCGGGCGCGCAGGGCGAGAACGGCGGTCATGCCGGCATCCCCCAGCGCTTCTGCAGCCGGAAATAGCCCAGCGTCAGCACCAGGATCATGGCGGCGAGGGTCAGGCTCTGGGCCGCGGCGTCGCCCATGCGGAAGAAGCCGAAGCCGGTGCGGTAGATCGAGTAGACCACGGTCGGCAGGGTCGAGCCGCCGGTGCCGGTGCGGGTCAGGATGTAGATGTAGTCGAAGGCCTGAAACGCATGGATGGTCGACAGCACGATCTGGAAGAACAGGCTGGGCACCATCAGCGGCAGGGTGATGTACAGCAGCTGGTGCCGCGGCCGGGCGCCGTCGATGCGCGCTGCCTCGTAATAGTCGCGCGGTACCGCCTGCAGCCCGGCCAGGAACACGATCATGCCCTCGCCCACCGCGCCCCAGACATTCACGATCACCACTGAGACCAGCACCATGCGGGGCCCGAGCCAGCGCACCGGGTCCAGCCCCAGCGCGGTGACGATGCCGTTCAGCAGCCCCTGGTCCTGGGCGAAGATCCAGGACCAGATCAGCCCGACCGCGGTCGGCGAGGTGATCACCGGCAGGAAGTAGAGGGCGCGGAACAGCCCGACCCAGGTCACCCGCCGGTTCAACAGCAGGGCGATGCCGAGTGAGATCGCCACCGTCAGCGGCACGTAGAGCGCCGAGAAGGCCAGGGTGTTGCCGAGCGCCTTGAGGAAGCCGCGGTCGCCGGCGAGATCGGCGTAGTTCTCCAGCCCCGCCCAGCCGGGCGGCGTCAGCAGGTCCCAGTGCAGCAGGCTGAGCCCCGCCGTCGCCACCACCGAGCCGAGGGCGCCGAGCAGCAGGCCCAGCAGCGTCGGCGCCAGCAGCAGCAGGAGCCAGGCGCGGTCGCGGCCTTGCGGGCGGAGGCCATGCGGCGGCATCCCTTCCCGACCCCGCTCAGTGCTGGGCTTTGAGGACGTCGTCGGCCGCGGGGCCGATCTCGTCCAGCGCGTCGTCGATCGCGGCGTCGCCGTTCCAGACCGGCAGCAACGCATCACCGACCACGGTCGACCATTCCTCATAGCCGCGGAAGGACGGCTTGATCCGGGCATAGGACAGGGCGTCGAGGAACACGCGCTGGTCGATCTTCGGGCCGGGCTGGTCGAGATAGGCCGGGCCTTCCGCCACCGATTTCAGGATCGGCACGGCGAGGCCCAGCTTCGCCAGGGCCGCCTGCCCGTCCGCGCCGGCCGCGAACTTCACGAACTCCCAGGCCTCCTGCGGATGCGCGGTCGTCTTCGAGATGACGAAGCCGGCGCTGTTGACGCTGGTCACCCGCCCCTTCGGCCCGGACGGGAGTGGCGCCACGCCCCAGGCGAAGTTGCGCTCGGCATATTCCGGCACCACCCAGTGGCCGGACACGGTCATCGCCGCGATGCCGGCGGAGAAGCCGTCGGTGCCGTACTGCTTCAGCTGCTCCGGCGTCGGCAGCGCCTTGTCGTCCAGCGCCATGCCGGCGATGAAGTGCCAGGCGTCGCGGGCCGGACCTTCCGCCAGCAAAGTATGGCTGCGGTCGGCGCTGATGACGTCGCCGCCATAGCTCCACACCACCGCGGCCCAGAACGGCTCGGGGTCGCCGATCTCGGACCAGAAGCCCCACTGGTCGGTGGTGCCGTCGCCGTCCTTGTCGAGGGTCAGCGCCTTGGCCGCGCGCCGCAGGTCGTCCCAGCTCCAATCCGCCGTCGGATAGGGCAGCTTGGCGGCATCGAACATGTCCTTGTTGTAGTAGAGGACGATGGTCTGGAAATCGCGCGGCAGGCCGTAAATCCCGTCGTCGCTGCGATAGGCTTCCAGCGTGATCGGGTAGATGTCGGCCAGCGCCTTCGGGTCGGCGTCGAGATAGGGCTGCAGGTTCAGGAGGGCGCCACGGGACTGCCAGTCCGGATACAAGGGCGCGTCCATGGCGAAGATGTCGGGCGGGTTGCCGCCGGCCACCACCACCCGCAGCTTTTGCCAGTAGGACGACCAGTCGTTGACCTCGACCTTGACCTTGATGTCCGGGTGCTTCGCCTCGAAGGCATCGGCGACGCTGCGCCAGACCTCGCCTTCCGACGGCGCGCCCCAGAGCATGTAGGTCAGCTCGGTCGCCGCCCGGGCCGGGGTCGTGACGGCCACGGCCGAGGCCGCCAGTGCCGCGCAGACCAGTGCGGCGGATGCCTGCAATCTCATCTCTCGCCTCCCTCCGTTGGGGTTTGCCCCATGTCGCCACTGTGACATTGTGGATTCCGGATTTCTTCCGCGTTGTCGCATTGATTTTCCGGAAAACCAGCGCGCTAGAAGCCCAGCACCAGGCCGCTGACCAGCACGGTGTTGTTGAAATCGGGTCCCTGCCGGAAGGATGCCGTCTCCCAGGTGAGCTCGGCATAGGTGTTGAGCCCCGGGGCCAGAGTGTAGACCAGGGTGGCGGCGGCGATATGGTCGTCGCGGAGGTCGGACCGCCCGGCATCGCCGGTGTCCTCATCGCCCGTCAGGCCGTTGCCCTTCTCGCCCATGGTCCAGGCGTAGCCCAGCCCGGCCTCGAAATCGCCGAAGCGCCAGGCCAGGCTGGCCGCGACCGTGTCGATCGCCTTGGCGCTGTCGGCGATGCTGTCGTAGTGGACCCAGTTGAGGCTGCCGGTGACGTCGCCGGCCGCGACCTGCGTGCCCAGGCTGTAGGCCGCGAGGTCGCGATGGCCGCTGACGCCATTGCCGATGGAGGCGGTGCCGGAGACCAGGACCGACACGCCGTCGAGATCGGCGGCATAGTTCGCGCCGGCGGTGACGACGTTCTCATACAGCGTGCCGGCATCATTGGTCAGATCGGCGCGGCCGCTGGTGCCGGCATGATCGTCGCCGCCAACGACGGGGGTGAAGTCGACGCCGAAGGAGAAGCCGCCGAGATCGGGCGAGCTGTATTTGATCCGGGTATCCGGGTCGCCGATGCCCGAGATGTAGGTCGGATCCAGCGAGAAGAAGTGGCCGCCGCCGTAAGCATAGTCGTGGTCCAGGTTGTCGCCCCAATTGGCGCCCATCCCCATCTCCGACACCACGGCGTCATGGGCGAAGATGTAGCCGTAATCGCCGGCCACCGCGTCGACGTCGCCCAGGGTGACGGTGCCGAAGTCGCCCGCGAGATAGACATAGACGTGGTCGACCGTGACGTTGTCGCGGCGGTTGACGTTGTTGAAGCGGATGCGGGCGCCGTATTCCAGGCCGTCATCGGTCGTGCTCTTGGCGTCGAATTGCAGCCGGCCGCCGGAGCGGAAATCGTAGTCGCGGTCGAAGCCGTTTTCGCCGGACTGGTCCAGCACCGCCGCCGCCTCGAAGCCGAGGAAGCCGGAGATCTTCAGCTGCAGCCCGGCCGTGACCGGCGCCTCCGCCGCCATCGCCGCCATGGTCATCATGCCCGTCGCCGCGCAGATCGCCGCGGCGGCGCAGGATTGCGCTCTCGCCATCGCTTGCCCCCTGTTGCCGGGTTTGCCCGGTACCCGGCACTGTGGAGGGTCGAATTCCGGATTTCTTCCACGCTGCTGCTTGTGTTTTCCGGAAAACCAGCCCCTTCTTGGCCGGATGAGCGAGCTTGTGACGGCCGATATCGACGCCTATCTCGACCGCGGCGCCTTCTATGCCGAGCGGCATGTGCCCGAGCCGATGGGCCAGGCGCATTGGCACGACCATGTCGAGCTGAACCTGCTGCTGGCCGGCGGCATGACCTATCTGTTCAACGGCACCCGGATCTCGATCGGAGCGAACCGGGTGCATCTGTTCTGGGCCGCCGTGCCGCACCAGGTGATCGCGGTCGAGCCCGCGGCGGACCTGATCTGCGTCTACCTGCCCTTCGCCGATTTCCTGGCCCTGCCGGTGGCCGACGCCTTCAAATCCGGCATCATGGACGGCCGCTTCGCCACGGTGGCGGCGCCGGACCCGATCGACCCCCTGCTGTTCCAGCGCTGGGCCGCGGAATGGCCGGACGGGCCGGAGCTGCGGCAGCAGATCCTGCGCGAGGAGGTCGGGGTCCGGGTCAAACGGCTATCGCTCGACGCCGTCGCGCCCGATGCCGGCGAACCGGAGGACGGGCTGCGGCTGCGCAGCGCCGGCCGCCGGGCGATCGCGCGCGTCCAGGCGATGACCGACCACATCAACGCCCATTTCGGTGAAGCGGTAACGGTCGAGGCGGTGGCGGCAGCCGGCGGGCTGCACCCGACCAACGCGATGGCAGTGTTCAAGCGGGTGCTGGGCGTGACCATCGCCCAGTACATCCGGCGGCAGCGGCTGAGCCGGGCGATGATGATGCTGGTCGACACCGACCTGTCGATCGCGGAGATCGCCTTCGGCTGCAGCTACGGCTCGCTCAGCCAGTTCTATGTCGAGTTCCAGAAGCACTGCCGCAGCACGCCGCGCCAGTACCGGCTCGAGTTCCGCCGCTAGCCCGGAACCGCGATCCGCCGCCTGCCATTGACCAGGGGAGGCCAAGGTCGGCAGCCCCGCAGACGACGGCGGCCGGCCGGAGGCCGATGCAAAACCCCGGCCGCCCGGCAGAAAGGAGCGATCCGATGCAGAGCTGGCAAGTGGCCAACCCGTCCGGCCCGCCCGTGACGATCCAGGGCGAGGACCTGGTCAGCGCGATGTCCCGGCACCGCGAGGCGCTGCTGGCGGTCGCCTTCCCGGGCGGCGTCGAGGCGGTCGAGACCGCCTGGATGCATTGGGACAAGGATCTGCTCGAGGGCGAAGGCGCCGTCGAGGTCATCCTGACCGGGCTGCGGGCCGGCACGGAGAGCCAGGGTCGCCTGCTGATCCACGCCGCGGCCAGCGACATTGCCCCGGACACCGGCCGGGCGGTGTTCTTCTGAACCGGCCGGGGCATTCGCCCGTCACCAGGCGATGCCGGTCTCGTGCCGGAGGTATTCGCGGGCGCGGCCGAGGCGGGAGCGCACGGTGCCGATCGGGATGTGGAAGGCCTGCGCCGCCTCCTCATAGGAATCGCCGTTGATCGCGACCGCCTGCACCAGTTCGCGATGATGGCGCTGCAGCCGGTCGATGGCGCTGCCGAGCCGGACGAGGTCGAGCACGTCGTCCTGGCTCGGCGGCTGCGGCCCGTCGAAATCCTCGGCCGGCACCGCGACCATCCGGCCGCGCCGGTCAAACTGCGACAGGAACACCCGCTTCATCACTACGCAGAGCCAGCCGGCGATGTTGGTGCCCGGCTGCCAGAGATGAAACTTGTTGTAGGCGCGCAGCAACGTGTCCTGCAGCAGGTCTTCCGCATCCGCGCGATTGCGGGTCAGCGATCGCGCGTAGCGCCGCAGCTCACACAGCACCGGGGCAACGACAGTGGTGAACTCGGCGCAGTCCGCGGCACGATTTTGGTCCGGCATCGGTCTTCCCCTCAAGGCTGGCGGTCGCCTGAACGAAACGCTTCGAGGCGACAGTATTATGCAAGGAACACAAGAAATAACTTCACCTCGAATGCATCGTTCCTTTGGCAAATTTCATATCAAAAGTTAACTTCAATTCTGGACTAACAAATGTTTTCTTAGAGTCGATCAAGTAAATGATTCCCCGGCACCTTCAATCTGGAGGAACCCTCGGCGGCGCCGCGCCATTCAGAAAGGGTGTCGCCCACTGATGGATCGCAGCGCCATGACCGTCATCCGTCTTCCCGACCGCCATGCCCCGGATTCGGACCACGTCTCCGGCGACCAATGGGGGCGCCCGATGTTCCGCTTCACCGTCGAGTATCCCCATCTGACGACGCCGTCGGGCCGGGAGCGGGTCTGGACCGCGACGGTCTGGGCCTATGACCAGCAGGATGCGGAGGCGAGGCTCGACGCCATCCGCCGGGCCGGTCATGTCGAGGGCCAGGTGCTCGAAGCCGGCACCTGGTAGCGGAGGACGGGATCATCGACACGCTCGACGAGGACGGGCTGCGGTTCGGCTCCATCGGCGACACCGCCATCCATCTCTGTATCGACATGCAGGAGTTGTTCGCCCGCGAGACGCCGTGGCATGTGCCCTGGGCCCACCGCACGGCGCCGTCGATCCGCCGCCTCGTCCGGCATCGGCCCGAGCGCACGGTGTTCACCCGCTTCCTGCCGCCCGAGCGGCCGGACGACATGCCGGGATCCTGGCGCCGCTTCTACACCCGCTGGGCAGAGATGACCCGCGGCGCGATCGAGCCGGCGCTGCTCGAGCTGGTGCCGATGCTGGCGGAGTTCGTGCCCCCTGCCCTGGTCTTCGACAAGCACGGCTACTCGGCCTTCACCGCGCCGGACCTCGGCCGGCGCCTGCGGGAGGGCGGCGTCGACACGCTGATCATCACCGGCGGCGAAACCGACATCTGCGTCTGGGCCACGGTGATCGGCGCCATCGACCGCGGCTACCGGGTGGTGCTGGCGGCGGACGGGGTCTGCAGCACCTCGGACGCCACCCACGATTCGCTGCTGCATCTCTGCCGCAACCGCTTCTCGCAGCAGATCGAGGTGGCCTGGATCGACCAGGTCACCGACGCCTGGCGCTAAGGGCGACGGGAACCCGAGCTGCCGACGGGCCGTCATTCCAGCGAACGCAGCACCAGCGCCGGAGCCGCCTTTGTCCGATCTCGAGCCACGCAAGGGCATGCCCAGCCCCCGGTTGAACAAGGAGGAATTCCGGCGGCGATTCCTGGGCCGGTTCCAGGACCCTGCCTATGATCCGCTGCAGGCGGAGCTCGACCGCATTGCGGCGGCCGCCTGGGATGCCTATAGCCACTCCCGCAAGAGCCCGCATACCCGGAAGGCCGGCCCCGGCTTCGCCGATCCGGATTACGACCTGTCGATCGACTGGATCGCTGCCAGCGAAGCCATCCGAGAGGCCGAGCACCGCCATGCCGACCCGGCCCTGCCCGCCCGGATCCTGCTGGTCTGCGGCTCCCCGCGCAGCGAGCACAGCTGCCCGGGCGAAATGTCCAAGAGCTTCCGGCTGATCGAGCTGGCGCGCGAGGTCTTTGCCGCGGCGGACGGCGTCGCGGCGGATGTGCTCGACCTCAGCCGGCTGGCCTCGGAGTACGGGCGGCAGATCCATCCCTGCAAGGCGTGCTTCTCGACCTCCCCCGCCCTCTGCCACTGGCCCTGCTCCTGCTACCCGAACCATTCGCTCGGCCAGGTCGATGACTGGATGAACGAAATCTATCCGCTGTGGGTCGCGGCGCATGGGGTGATGATCGTGACGCCGGTGAACTGGTACCAGGTCTCCTCCCCGGTGAAGCTGATGATGGACCCGCTGGTGTGCGCCGATGGCGGCAACCCCGACCCGACCTCGACCCAAGGCAAGGACGCCAGGCGGGCGAAGGAGATCGAGATGGCCGGCTGGGACTATCCCCGGCACCTGGCGGGCCGCCACTTCTCGGTCGTCGTGCATGGCGATGTCGAGGGCGCGGAGGGCGTGCGCCGCAGCCTGTCCGACTGGCTGACCTCGATGCATCTCATCCCCGCCGGGCCGCTGGCGGAGGTCGACCGCTATATCGGCTACTGGGAGCCCTACGCCACCAGCCATGCCGCGCTGGATGCCGACACGGCGATGCAGGAGGAGGTGCGCAACGCCGCCCGCACACTGCTGGAGGCGGTCCTGGCCCAGCGCGCCGGGCGGCAGGTCGCCGCGGGCGCCGCGCTGCAGGAGCCGCGCCAGAAATAGCCGCCGTCAGGGCGGTCGCAGGAACCGGCGCAGCTCGTCGGCCAGCAATTCCGGCGCCTCCTCCGCCATGTGGTGGCCGCAGTCGAGGCCGTGGCCGCACGGGTCGCGGACCCAGGGCCGCCACACCGCCAGCACGTCGCCGTAGAGCCGGAGCAGGAGAACAGGCGGGCCATCTCGCTCTCCTGAAGTGTGGGGTTCGCCTGGGCAACGGCGGCCGGCGGCGGGCCGTTCCGGCGGGCGGCTAGGGGAAAATTCGTCGCACGGCCTGAGCCGGACCGGCGCCTGCCCGCGTTGCTGGGTCGGGACCACGCACCGATCGCAGCCGATCGCGAGGCTTGCCATGACGCCAGACAATGCCGCCCGCACCAATGCCGAAGCGGGCGAAGACCGGAAGCCGGCCGCGCCGGAGGAGGACCGCCGAGGCTTTCTCGCCCGGCACGGACGGGCGGTGGTGATCGGCGCGGTCGTGGCCGCGGTGCTGCTGGCCGGCGCCGTCGGCTGGTGGCTGCACGCCCGGAATTACGAGAGCACCGACGACGCCTTCATCGATGCCCGCAGCGTGTCGATCAGCCCGCAGGTCAGCGGCGCGATCGTCGACGTGCCGGTGACCGACAACCAGCTGGTCGAGGCCGGCGCCGTCCTGGCCCGGATCGACGACCGCGATTATGCCGCCGCGCTGGCCCAGGCCCATGCCAAGGCCGACCAGTCCCAGGCCGACATCGCCAATTTCGCGGCCCAGATCGAAGCGCAGCAGGCCAGGGTCGACCAGGCGCGGGTGCAGGCCACCGCCGCCCAGGCCGCGCTGCAATTCGCCCAGGATGAGAACCAGCGGGCGCAGGACCTGGTGAAGACCGGCGCCGGCACGCAGCAGCGGGCCGACCAGGCCGGGACCGACCTGCGCCAGCGCCAGGCCGATTTCGACAGCGCCCGGTCCGGGCAGACCTCCGCCGACAAGCAACTGGGCGTGCTGCGGGCCCAGGCGCAGGGCGCCGCGGCCGCGCTGGAGCAGGCGCAGGCGTCGCTGCTGCAGGCCCAGGCGAACCAGGACCGGACCGTGCTGACGGCGCCGGTCGCCGGCCGCGTGGCCAAGCTGTCGGCCGCCAATGGGGCCTATGCCTCGCCCGGCCAGAGCCTGATGATGCTGGTGCCGCGCGAGATCTGGGTCACCGCCAATTTCAAGGAGACGCAGCTGGGCCTGATGCGGGCGGGCCAGCCCGTGTCGATCTCGATCGACGCCTATCCCGGCCGGGACTTCCCCGGCCATGTCGACAGCCAGCAATTCGGCAGCGGCACCGCCTTCGCCTTGCTGCCGGCCGAGAACGCCACCGGCAACTACGTCAAGGTGGTGCAGCGCGTGCCGGTCAAGATCGTGTTCGACCAACCGCCGGACCTGCCGCTGGGCCCCGGCATGTCCGTCGTGCCGACCGTGACGGTACGATGAGCGCCGAGGCTGCCGGCAGCCGGTCCGCCGCCGGCGGCCGCAACCCGTGGGTGATCGCTGGCGTGGTCTCGATTGCCACCTTCATGGAGGTGCTGGACACCTCGATCGCCAATGTCGCGCTGCGCCACATCGCCGGCGGGCTGGCCGCCGGGCAGGATGAGAGCACCTGGGTGATCACCAGCTACCTCGTCGCCAACGCCGTGGTGCTGCCGATCAGCGGCTGGCTGTCCGGCGTCGTCGGCCGCAAGCGCTTCTACATGATCTGCGTCGCCCTGTTCACCGTCAGCTCGCTGCTGTGCGGCCTGGCGAGCAGCCTGGAGATGCTGATTGTCTGCCGGGTGCTGCAGGGGATCGGCGGCGGCGGGCTGGCGCCGAGCGAGCAGTCCATCCTGGCCGACACCTTCCCGCCGGAGAAGCGGGCCCAGGCCTTCGGCGTCTACGCCATCGCCGTGATCGTCGCCCCGACTTTCGGCCCGACCATCGGCGGCTGGATCACCGACAATTTCTCCTGGCACTGGATCTTCCTGATCAACGTGCCGATGGGCATCGCCTCGCTGGTCCTGGTGCAGTGGCTGCTGGTCGAACCCGAGGTGCTGCAGCGCGAGCGCCGCCAGGCCCTGGCCGGCGGGCTGAAGGTCGACTGGATCGGGCTGCTGCTGGTCGCGCTGTGGCTCGGCTGCCTCGAGGTCATGCTCGACAAGGGCCAGCGCGAGGACTGGTTCGAGTCCACCTTCATCACGATCTTCGCCGGCATCTCCTTCGTGTCGCTGGTCCTGCTGGTGCCGTGGGAGCTGTCGCGCAAGGACCCGATCGTCGACATCCGGCTGGTGCTGCGCCGCCAGTTCGGCACCACCTGCCTGGTGATGCTGGCGGTCGGCGCCATCCTCTACAGCTCGACCCAGATCCTGCCGCAGCTGCTGCAGGAGCAGTACGGCTACACCGCCACCTGGGCCGGGCTGGCGCTGATGCCCGGCGGGCTGGTGATGTTCGTGCTGATGCCGATCTCCTCCCGCCTCACCAACCTCGTGTCGCCGCGATACCTGATCATGGGCGGGATGGCGGTGGTGGCGGCGGCGATGTGGCACTTCACCACCCTCTCGCCGGGCGCGGATTTCGGCTACTTCGCCTGGTCGCGGGTGTTCCAGATGGTCGGCCTGCCCTTCCTGTTCCTGCCGATCACCACCGCCTCCTACGCCGACCTGCCGCCGGACAAGACCGGGCAGGCGGCGGCGCTGATCAACGTGGCGCGCAATCTCGGCGGGTCGATCGGCGTGGCGCTGTCGACTGCCCTCCTAGCCCAGAACGCACAGGTGCATCAGAACCATCTCGCCGGCCATGCCTCGCCGTCATCCCTGCCCTATCAGCTGGAGCTGGACCAGGCGACGGCGCATTTCATGGCCCAGGGCGCGACCGAGGCCACGGCGCGGCAGCAGGCCTTCGACTGGATCGGGCAGCTGGTGCAGGACCAGGCCTCGCTCTTGTCCTATATCGACGTGTTCCAGGCGCTCGCGATCGTGGCCCTGCTGATGATCCCGGTGGCGCTGCTGCTGCACCGCGGCCGGTCCGCTGCCGCGGCGCATTGAGGGTTGCGGAACCCGGGCGCACCGGCGGCCATTGCTTTGTCAGCGCAATGGCCGCCGAGGAGGCGGAGATGGTTTCAGAGGTGCCGGGGCGCCGTACGCCGGATCCCGCCGAGCCGCCCCTCGGCAAAGAGCCCGAAGGTGAGCAGGTGATCGAACGCGCACAGGACGTCAGCTTGGCGCGCGGGCCGGAGCAGGAGGGCTCGCGCTGGACGCTGCCGATCCTGGTCGGGCTGCTGGTCATCGTCCTGATCCTGCTGGTCCTGGCTTTGACCTGACCGGTCAGGCGTCGCTCCACCGCTCCTTCGTCGGCTGCGCGGGCAGCGCGGCACCGCAATCGGCCCAGGCCAGGCGGCTTTCCACGCCGTAGTGGGAACCCGGCGCGAAGGCGTCGGCGCGGTCGAGGGTGCCCGCATGCAGCGCCACCTCGTCGCGCCCGTCATAGCTCAGGCTGATCGGGGTGCCGCAACGGTCGCAGAAGCTGCGCCGCGCGATCGGTGAGGAGCGGCGCTCGAGCGGGCGGCCCTCCCCGACCCAGCGCAGGCTGTCTGCCGGGATCCAGGCCAGTACCGCGAAGGCGCTGCCGGTGGAGCGCCGGCACATGGTGCAATGGCAGTAATGGACCCGGGGCCGGGCCGGTGCCTCGTATCGCACCCGTCCGCAGAGACACCCGCCCGTGATCGGCTCCATCCGCGATCCTTTCCCACACGGTTCCCACTCTCGGTGACAATGAGGGGGCTCGGCCCCCGGTTCCGGCCCGGTCAGGCTCGGCGCCTCCGCCGGCGCATCGCCCGGCGCAAGCTGCGTTGCGACCTGAGGCGCGGATTGGTCAGCTCGTCGATCGCATAGTTCAAGAGCGAGAAGGCGAAGGCCACGATGGCGATGCAGGCGCCCGACGGCACGAAAGTCCACCACGCCCCGGTCAGCAGGCTGGAGTTGTTCGCCGCCCAGTACAGGTTGGTGCCCCAGCTGACCGCGCTGGTGTCGCCGAGGCCGATGAACTCCAGCCCGGCCTGGGCGCCGATGCCGTAGACCACCGAGCCGACGAAGCTGGCGGCGACGATCGACAGCATGTTCGGCAGGATCTCGACGAAGACGATGCGCAGGCGGCTTTCACCCAGCATCTCCGCGGCGATGACGAAGTCCTTCTCGCGCAGCGCCAGGGTTTGGGCGCGCAGCACCCGGGCCGGCCAGGCCCAGCCGGTGACGGTCAGCACCAGCACGATGGTGGCATGGCCCGGCGGCAGGAAGGCGGCCAGCACGATCAGCAGCGGCAGGCTGGGCATGATCAGGAAGACGTTGACCACCAGCGACAGCAGGTCGTCGGTGCGACCGCGGACATAGCCGGCGATCATGCCGACCAGGGTGCCGAGCGCCGTGGTCAGGATGCCGACCAACAGACCGGCGCTGAGCGAGATGCGCGAGCCCCACACCGTCTGCGCCAGCACGTCCTGGCCGGAGCTGGTGGTGCCGAACCAGAAGGCGGCCGAGGGCGGCTGGTTCGGCCGGCCGACGAAATCGTTCGGGTCGCCCGGCGCGATCACCGGCGCCAGCAGCGCGATCGCGGCGGCCAAGAGCAGGATGATGCCACCGGCCAGCGCCTTGCGGTCGGAGAACAGGGTCCGGACCAGGCTGCGGCCGGCGGAATGCTGTGGAGCCGGCCGGTCGGGCACAGCCGAGGGGATCGCGGAATCGGTCATTGCATCCGCACCCGCGGGTCGAGCCGGATATAAAGCAGGTCGACCACCAGGTTGGCGGTCAGCACTGCCGCGGTGATCAGCAGGAACAGCCCCTGGATCAGCGGGTAGTCGCTGCTGCGCACCGCGGTCAGCAGCAGGAAGCCCATGCCGGGATAGGAGAACACCACCTCGGTCAGCAGCGAGCCGCTGAGGATGAAGCCGAGCGACATGCCGAAGGCGGTGACGTTGGGCAGCAGGGCGTTGCGCGCGGCGTAGGACAGCATGACCCGGCGCATGGTCAGCCCCTTGGCCTCGGCCATGGTGACATAGTCCTCGGCCAGCACGCCGATCATCGAGTTGCGCATACCCAGGAGCCAGCCGCCGATCGAGACGGCGACGATGGTCAGGGCCGGCAGCGCCAGGTGATGGGCGACGCTGAGCAGGAACTCCAGCGTCAGGTCCGGCTGCAGCGTGTTGTCGTAGCCATGCCGCAGCGGGAACCAGCCGGAGCGGAAGCCGAGCAGATAGAGCGCCAGCGTCGCCAGCCAGAAATAGGGGAAGGAGTGCAGCAGCATCGTCACCGGCGGCAGCACGGCATCGGCCAGCCGGCCGCGATGCCAGGCCGAGAGCACGCCGAGCAGGCTGCCGATGGCGAAGCTGAGCAGCAGCGCGGTGAGGCCCAGCAGCAGGGTCCAGGACAGGGCCGAGCCGATGACGTCCAGCACCGGCGCCGGGAAATAGCTGATCGAGGTGCCGAAATCGCCGCGCAGCGCATGCGCCAGATAGGTCACGTACTGGATCGGCAGCGGGTCGTCCGACAGGCCATAGGCGGTCTTCATCGCCGTCAGCGCGGCCGGGTTCAGCTGGCCGTGGAAGCGGGCGAAGATCGCGATCGACGGGTCGCCGGGCATCAGCCGCGGCAGGAAGAAGTTGAGGGTCAGCGACGCCCAGGCCGCCACCAGGTAGAAGCCCAGGCGCCGCGCGATGTAGGACATCTCAGGCTGGCGTCAGCGCGGTCAGGACCAGCAGCGATTCCGAGGAGATGTTCGGGCCCAGCAGCGCATAGGGCGCGTCGGCCGACGGGAAGCCCTTGAACTTCGCCGTGCTGCATTCGCCCCATTGCGGGCCGGGATACAGCGGGATGGCCGGCCATTCGTCGAGAAAGGCCTGCTGCATCTCGCGGGCGAGGCCCTTCTGCTGCGCCTCGTCGGCGGTCGCCGCGAATTTTTCCAGCAGCCCGTCGATCTTCGGGCTGCCGTAGCGGTGCCAGTTGACGGCCGCCACCTCCCCCACCGGCCGCGTCACCTTGCCGGACATCATCGACTGGAAATGGTCGAACGGCGTCGGGTTGATGCTGGTGCTGCCGAGCGAGAGCTGGAACGAGCCCTTGTAGGTGGCGTCGTACCAGGCCGTGACCTCGACGCCGCGCAGCTTCACCCGGATGCCGATCTCCTTCAGGTTCTGGGCGATGATCTGCCCACCCTGGACCCAGTCGGACCAACCCGAGGGCATCACCAGCTCGAACTCCAGCGGCGTGCCGTCCGGCGCCTTGCGGACATCGCCGTCGCGGGCGTAGCCGGCGGCGTCGAGCATCTCGTTGGCTTTGGCCGCGTCGTGCGAGACCAGCTGCTTGCCGGCCTCGACCACGCCCGGGTCCTTCCACTGGGCGTAGAGGTCGCTCATGCCGGTGGCGTCGGCCGGCTTCGTATAGTCATAGACCGCGACGGTGCAGATCTGCTGCCGGTTGACGCCCATTCCGATCGCCTTGCGCAGGACGATGTCGTCGAGCGGCTTGGTCGCCGTGTTGGCGTAGAGCATCACCATCTCGCCGATCAGCGGGTACCAGTAGCGGAAATGGTCCGGGTTGCGAGCGACGAAGGTGTTCGCGACATCGGGGATGAACAGCTGCATCCACTCGAAGTCGCCGTTGATCAGCCCGAGCGTGCCGGCATCGTTCGAGGCGTAGGACGGGAAGGCCAGCCCCTCGATCCCGGGCTTGCCGTCCTGCCAGTAATTGGGGTTGCGGTGCAGCTCCCAATATTGCGGCTTGAACACGGTGACCTGGGTGAAGGGGCCGGTGCCGACCGGGTTCTCATTGGCATGAGTCACCGGGTCGGCAACGTCCTTCCAGACATGCTCCGGCACGATCGACTGCTGGCCGATGGCGTAGAGCGCCGGGGTGAAGGCGCGGCTGAAATCGACGGTGCAGGTGCGGTCGTCGGTGGCCGCGGCGCCGGTCATGGTGTCCATCACCCCGCGGATGCCGCCGGAGCCGGACAGGCCGGGATTCTTCTTCAAGAGGTTCAGGGTGAAGGCGACGTCGCGGGCGGTGAAGGGCTGGCCGTCCGACCATTTCACCCCGTCGCGCAGGGTGAAGCTCAGCCGCTTGCCGTCGTCGCTGAAGCCCCAGCCGGTGGCGAGCCAGGGCGTGGTCTTGCCGGTGGCGGTGCTGAACACCAGCATCGGCTCATGGATCGCATACTGGGTCGGGAACAAGGAATCCGGCACCAGCGGGTTGAAGTTGCGGACCCAGGACGCGGCCTGGCCGGCACCGATCCGCAGCAAGGGCGCGCCGGAGCCGTCCTGCGCCCGGACGAAGCGCGCCGTACCGGCCATGGCGCCGGCCGCAGCCGCTGCCTGCAGCAGGCTGCGTCGGGTAAGGTTCAGTGATCCCTGTTTGTGATGGCGAGAGATCGTCTTCATCGCGGTCCCTTTCGCTCTGGTTGAAGTCCTGTGGGGTCAGAGACCGTTTGGAAATGCGCTGGCGTGAGTCGGCTGGTGGTGGTTTCGAGAACCGGCGCGCAGCGCACATTGGTGCGTGAGCACCGGAAGCGGAGAAACCGCCATCAGACGGCCGCGCCAGTAGCATTTCCAAACGGTCTCTCAGATCGCCTCCAGCAGCTCCCGCACATAGCGGATGGCGCCGCGGGCGCTGTCGGCCTCGTCGGTGCCGATGCCGGCCTCGATGCACAGCGGGCCGCGGTAATCCGCCGCCTTCAGCGTGCGCAGGATCTCCTTGAGGTCGGCGCTGCGGTCGCGGCCGTCATGGCCGGTGCGCGGCTGCTGGCCGGCGCCGTCATAGGCAGTGACCTTAACGTGGCAGGTGAAGGCGGTGGGCGCCATCACCCGGATGCCGTCGCGCCAGGTACCGCCGACGAAGTTGCCGGTGTCCGGGCAGGTGCGGAACCAGGTCGACCCGATCTTGTCCAGCAGCCCCTGGACATGGCCAGGATCGAAGGACGCGCCGCCATGGTTCTCGATCAGCAGATGCACGCCGGTGTGCTCGGCCTCGGCCGCCAGCTCCTGGTAGCTCTCGACGATGCGGCCCAGCTCCTCCGCCGTGGTCGGCTCGCTGCCGCCGCTGTTGATGCGGATCGCCTCCGACCCCACGGCACGGGCGACATGGAACCACTGCTTCAGCGCCTCCAGGTCGGTGCGCCGGCGGTCGGGATCGGCCGCGGAGATGTCGCCCATGTCGACGGCGATGTTGCGGACGCTGACGCCGGCCGCCTTGATCGCCTGCCGCAGCTCGTTGAGATAGGCCGCGCTCTGGCTCGGGAAGAAGGCGGAGCAGAGCTCGATCACCCCGACGCCGAGCGCCTTGCCGGCGGCCGGCAGCTCCAGCTGGGTCATCGTCTTCTGGTGCAGGATCGGCTGGTGGTAGAGCCAGCCGGCGATGCCGAAGGTGTCCATCGGTGTCCTCTTCGTCAGAAGCTCGTCCGCAGCTCGACCGCCGCGCCGGTGCGGGCGGAGTCGCTGCAGCGGACCATGATCTCGAGCGCGTGGCGGGCATGCTCGGCGCTGAGCACCGGCTGGGTGCCGTCGCGCACGCATTCCGCCAGATGCTTGACCAGGATGGCGCGCTTCAGCCGCTGCCACTGGTGGTCGAGGTCGCCCTCCACCGGGTCCGGCTTGGGCAGGGTCCAGGCGTCATCCGCCGGAGCGGCGCCGAGCCGGTACAGCTCCAAGGGCGGCAGCGCCGGGTTGGAGTGGTAGTTGTAGAGGTTCAGCGTCCCGGCCCGGCCGAAGATCTCGACATGCGGACTGCGGGCGGCGTTGACGTTGTAGCTGCCGTCGACCACGGCGAAGGTGGACCCGCCGAAATCGAGCATCATCAGCGTGTTGTCGTCGGCCGTGACCTCGATGTCCAAGCCGGCAAAGGGGCCGGCGCGGACGCGGCGCACCGGCTCGGTGATGCCGGAGAAGGCCGTGACACGCCTGGCCGGGCCGAGCAGCCCGGTGATGTCGTGGATGCCGTAGACGCCCATGTCGAGCAGCGGGCCGGAGCCCTTCTGGTAGAACCAGGTCGGGTCCAGCGGCCAGGCCCCGGCGGCCGGCCCGCCATGCGAGCCGCGGACCCGGGCGAAGCAGGGCTTGCCGATCGCGCCCTCGGCGATCAGGCGCTTCGCCTCGACCCGGTTCTGGTACAGCAGGTTGGGCGGGGCGACGACGCATTTCAGGTTTCTCGCGGCCGCGATCTCGACCAGCTCGTCCGCCTCCTCGAGCGTGCTGGCCAGCGGCTTTTCCAGCACCAGGTGCTTGCCGGCCTCGAGGATCTTCTTCGAGGTCGCATAGTGCAGCGGGATCGGCGTCAGGTTCACGACTAGGTCGAGATCCGTCCGCTCCAGCATCTCGTCCAGCGACTTATGGGCATGCGGGATGCCATGGTCGCGCGCCACCTGGGCCGCCCGGCCAGGCACCGGGTCGGCGATCGCGATCGTGGTGACCAGCCCGGGGATCAAGGTCATCCCCGGCAGGAAGCCGCCCGACGCGGTGGCGATGGTCCCCGCCCCCAGGATCCCGGCACGCAGAACGCGATCGCTCAATTCACCCCTCCGTTCGACAGCACAGGATCAGGCGGCGGCGCGCTCGGCCTGCCGCAGCAGCTCGCCGAAATATTCCAGGAACAGGGCCGCTTGGGCGTCGACGAAGTCGCGGCCCTGCACCTCATTCCGCTCGTTCAGCGCCAGGTGGCAGTATTCGAAGCAGACATAGCCATCATAGCCGATCTCCTTCATCGCCCGGACGAAGGCCGGATAGTTCGGCACGTCCTCGCCGAAGCGGTACGGGTACTGCACCACCCGGCCCTTGGCGTCGCGCTTGAACTCGCCCGAGCAGTGCGAATGCACCTGCAGGCCGCGGCCGGCCAGGCAGGCCTGGCGCATGTACTCGTCGTCCTGCCGGGTCATCAGCGGCGCATCGAGGCAGGCCATGAAGGCCGGCGAGCCGACCTCGCGCACCATGTCGATCACGTCCTGGTGGTGGCGGATCACCGGCCCGTGATTCTGCAGCGCCAGCACCACGCCCTCGCTCTCGGCGAAGCGGGCGAGCTCGCGGAAGGCGGCGCGGGCGTTCTGCCAGATCTCCAGCCGCGTGGTGTCGCGCCAGATCTCCTCCCAGCGCCGCCGCGCCACGTCGTAATGAGCGAGGCCGTCAGCCCGATAGGTCACGCCGGGCCAGGCCAGGAACACGCGCAGGATCTTCGAGCCGAGATCGGCGGTCAGGCGGATCTGCTCGCGCACCATCAGGATCTGCGGCTCCAGATGGTCCGGCACCGGGGTGGTGAAGTCGTTGTTGGAGGCGACGGCGGCGATCTCGATCCCCTCTCCCGCCGCGACCCGCTTGATCTCCTGCCGCGCCGCGGCGTCGAGATCCATCGGGTTGCCGTGCGGCCGCTTGCCGTCGAGCTCGATGCCGGCGAAGCCGAGCTGCCGCGCCTTGCGGATCAGATCGGGCAGCGACAGGGCCTCGCCGCGGTACCAGATGCCGGCATAGGACACGCTGTACAGGCCGAGCTTCATGCTGCGCTCCCCTTCCGACGCCGGCCACTGCCGGCGCTGCAATTTCATGTAACGAACTGCAAGATTTTCACAACGCTGCCGCGAGTCCGATCGGCCGTCAACCGGATTCTCGCCATGCTGTGGTTTTTCATGAGATGCGTTGCTGCAAGCGTTGCAGAAAGCTTGCAGGAGTCGGGGCTTCCATGATCTGGTGCGGCAGGCTTTCGCCCTCTGGACTCAGGAATGACCGACCGCGTCACGCTGTTCGACATCGCCCAGGCCGCGGGCGTCTCCACCGCCACCGTGTCGCGGGTGATCACCGGCCGCGGGCCGGTGAGCGAGGAGATGCGGCGGCGGGTCGAGGCCGCAGCCGAGGCGCTGCAGGTCAATGTCGCCGATCGCGGCCGCGCCGCCGGGCGGCAGACCGGCACCATTGCGCTGGTGCTGAACCATCTCGACTGGCCGATCATCCCGGACTGGCTGTCGGCGGTGCACCGCGCCCTGGCCGGATTCGGCTACAACGCCATCGTCACCGCCTCGGAGGGGGGGTCGGCGGTGCGGCAGCACTGCACCCGGCTGATCGTCGAGGGCCAAGTCGACGGCGCCATCTTCTACAGCCCGCATGGCGAGACCTACACCGCGATCCTGGAGCAGCTGGGCATCCCCGACCCGCAGCATCACGGCCGCGGGTCGTTCTGCATCGACCTGCGGCGCAAGCGCGGCTTCTATGTGCTGGTCGACGAGGGCCAGGTCGGCCGGCTGGCCGCGACTCACTTGGTCAGCGCCGGCGCCCGCAGCATCGCCATGATCGCAGGCCCGCAGGACGCAACCGTCAGCACCGCGCGGCAGAAGGCGTTCCTGGATGCGGTCGCCGCGCTGGGCCAGCCGCGCGACGGCATCCTGACGGAGGCCGCGAACAGCTGGACCTTCGACGGCGGCTACGCGGCCATGGGCGCCGTGCTGGCCCGCAACGACAGCATCGACGGCCTGTTCGTGGCCAGCGACAACGCGGCCATCGGCGCCCTGCGCCTGCTGCATGAGCGCGGCGTGAAGGTGCCGGGCGACATGATCCTGGTCAGCGTCGATAACATGCTGGACGGCGCCTACAGCATCCCGTCGCTGACCACGATCGACATCCGGGTCCGCGACCGCGCCGAGATCGCCGTGTCCGAGCTGGTGCACCTGATGGAGGAGGACCGGGCCGAGCCGAAGGACGTGGCCGTCCCGGTCAACATCGTGGTCCGCGAATCCTCCCGCTTCCTGACCCGGCGCGGGTGAGTCATACCCACGACCCAAGGCATTAACCCGTCATGGCGAGCCCCGAAGGGGCGTGGCCATCCAGTGGCGCCGGCCTCCTGGATGGCCACGGCGCTGCGCGCCTCGCCATGACGGAAAAGGGCCGAAGAGCCGATCTCAAAGGCCGCTGGTATCAGGCAACGCCTTCCTCCTCATGCATGTCGGCCCGGCGGTCGCCGGAGGAGAAGGCGATGATCGCCTGCAGCGGCTCGTCGCCGACGCAGCGGGCCCAATGCGGCACGCCGCGCGGGATGCGGATGGCCGAGCCGGGCTCCAGCGCCAGGATCTCGTCGCCCAGCCGGTGCTCGCAGCGGCCGGAGACGACGTACAGCACCTCCTCGCAATTCGGGTGGGAGTGCAGTGGGTTGCGCTCGCCGGGCTTGATCGTCACCAGGCCGAAGGTCAGCTCGGCGCCGGGCATGGCGGCGCCGGTCACCAGCCAGTCGAGCCGGCCCCAGTCGAGGATCGCGGTCTCGCGGCGGGCGGCGTCGGCCACGCAGGGATGGGTGGTCATGGGGTCGAACTCCGAAGGGGTCAGAGGCTGACGGTCACGCCCGCCGGCGTGCGCTGGAAGGCCTCGAACAGGGCCATGATCCGGGCGGCGTCCTGCAGCGTGCCCTTGGTGGGCGGCGTGCCGGCCAGGGCGCTGTCGCAGAAATGCAGGATCTCCGGCACGTAGCCGAGATAGAACAGGTTGTTGTTGTACAGCTGGCCCAGGGAGCATTCCGGCTCCCACACGATCGGGGCCTCATGGTCGCCCTGGATGAAGGACGCGGCCCGGCCGTAGCTGGGCAGCGCCGCCCGCCGGTAATAGGTCAGCCGGACGCCGTTCTCGACCACCGCATTGGCGCGGTCTCCGATCACCTCGACCCGCTCCAGCGGGCTGGTGCCGGACTGGCCGGCGGCGAAATGCAGGCTGCCGATGGCACCGTTCCTGAAGCGCAGCGACACCACAGCGGCGCCGTTCGCCGGCTCCCACTCATAGCTCATCCGGTCGACCGGCCCCATCAGATGCAGCAGGATCGCGGCGGGGTGGTAGATGTGGTCGAGGAAGCTCTGCATCGCCACCAGGTCGCCCCGGCGCTCCGGCGGCGGCAGCGCCTGCGGGTAGCGCACGGCGATCGAGGAGATGCGGCCGAATTCCGGGCTGTCGATGATCGATTTCAGCTTCTCGATGGTCGGGAAGAACATCTTCTTCAGCCCGGTCATGACGAAGCGGCCGTGCCGCTCGCTCGCCGCCTCGAGGTCGCGCACCTCGGCCAGGCTGGCTGCGGTCGGCTTCTCCATCCAGGCATGGGCGCCGGCGGCCAGCACATCCTGCGCCAGGTCGGTCGCCTGTACCCGCCCGTCCGGATGGTAGCTGGTGACAATGAACACCACGTCGGGCGTCTCGGCCGCCAGCATCTCGCGATGGTCGGTGTAGCTGCGGCCGGCGCCGAACAGCCGGGCGTAATCTGCCGCCCGGCCGGCATCGACGTCGCAGACCGCGGCGAGATCGACCGGGGCGTAGCGCAGCGACGGGTAGATGTTGCGGTAGGAATGGCCGCCGGCGCCGATGAAGCAGGCCTTGAGGCGCCGCTCATATTCGAAATTGTAGGTGATGCTGGTCATCCGGTCATCCCTTGAGGGCACCCTGGGTCAGGCCTTCGGTGAAGCGGCGCTGGGTGGCGATGTAGAGGAGTACGATCGGCAGGAAGGAGATCACTGTGCCGGCGAAGACCAGGCGGTGATCGGTCGAATAGGTCCCGGCGAAGCGGACCAGGCCGAGCGGCAGGGTCTGGACCTCGGGCGAGATCAGCACCACCAGCGGCAGGAAGAAGTCGTTCCAGGTCCCCAGCGCGCTGATCACCACCAGGGCCAGCACCGCGGGGGCCGAGATCGGCAGGAAGATCCGCAGCAGGATGCGGCCATGGCTGCAGCCATCGACCCGCGCCGCCTCCAGCAGCTCATGCGGCACGTTGCGGAAGAAGTTGCGCATCAGGAAGACGCCGAACGGGATGCCGTTGCCGACCTGGGCCAGGGTGATGCCGGCCAGGCTGTCGAGCAGCCCGAGGCCGGAGAGCAGCTGGTACAGCGGGATGACGATCGCCTGGATCGGCACGGTCAGGCCGAGGATCAGCAGGTAGAACAGCGCCTCGCTGCCGCGGAACCGCATCTTGGCGAAGGCGTAGCCGGCCGGGGCGCAGACCAGGATCATCAGCACCACGACCGCGGCGACATTGGCTAGGCTGTTCAGGACCAGCTCGCCGAACGAGCCGATCCGCCAGGCGTCGACATAGTTCGCCCACATCAGCCGGTCCGGCGCCGAGAAGGGGTCGGCGGTGGCGATCTCCGCCTCGGTCTTCAGGCTGGAGGCGAGCAGCCACAGGAACGGCCCCAGCAGGAAGGCGAGCGGCGGCAGCAGGCCCAGCGCGCGCCAGCGATCGGAGCGGCGGCGGCTCATCGCACCCGCTCCCGCCAGCGGTTGAAGCCGACGGTGATGGCGATCGCCATCAGGCTGAGCACGACGCAGAGCGCCGCGGCCCGGCCGTGGTCCTGCAGTTGGAAGGCCAGCTTGTAGATGTAGGTGGTCAAAAGCTCGCTGCGGTAGAACGGCCCACCCTGGGTCATCACCCAGATCGTGGCGAAGCCCTTGAGGCCGTTGATCAGGGCAAGCGAGGCGACGAAGGTCATGACCTCGCGCAGCCCAGGGATGGTGACGTGGCGCAGCGTCTGGACCGCGGTGGCGCCGTCGACCTCGGCCGCGTCGTACAGGGTGCGGTCGATGCCCTGCAGCCCGGCGATGAACAGCAGCATGTACAGGCCGAAGCCCTGCCAGCTGCTGGCGATGTTGATCGAGAACAGCACCAGGAACGGTTCCGACAGCCAGCCCCGGGCCAGGCTGTCCAGGCCGAGGGTGTAGAGGGCGCCGTTGATCAGGCCGAAATACGGGTCGTAGATCTTGCTCCAGATCACGCCGACCACCGCCAGCGACACCACATGCGGCAGGAAGAAGGCGCAGCGGTAGAAGATGCGCCCGACCTTGAGCCCGGAGATCGCGAGGGCCAGGGCGAAGCCCAAGCCCCCGGCGAAGACCAGGTGCAGCACCAGCCAGACGACGGTCTGGCGCAGCGCCTGCCAGAAGATCGGGTCGCCGGCCAGCCGGGCGTAGTTCTGCAAGCCCCCGCCCGCCGCCGCGCCGGCGCCGGTGTCGGAAGCAGTGACGCTGAGGCGCAGCGTGTCGGCGATCGGCAGCAGGGTGAACAGGGCATAGAGGCCTACCGCCGGCAGCAGGAACGGGATGGCGGCCCTGAGCCCCTCCCCGCCCGGCCGGGCGGTGCCGGCCAGCAGCCGGCCCCCGCCCCGCGCCCGCCGCGCCGCGCTGTCGGGCAGCACCGTCACTTCGCCGCCTGCTGCATCTGGCCGTCGATCTGGGCCATGCCCGCCTCGGCCCCGATCTGGCCGCCGATCAGGCCCTGGATGACCTGCATATAGGCCTCGAGGACGTTGCCGGGCATGTAGACGCTGGGGTTGTAGCCGACGCCCTTGTCGGCCGCGGCGAAGACGCTGGCCAGCACCGGCTGGGTCGGCTTCAGGCCGGACAGGGCCCGCGGATAGACCATCCAGCTGCTCTGGTGCGAGGCCCGCCGGGTCATCACCGCATCCGACAGGATGTAGTCGAGCCATTTCAGGGCGAGGTCGGGATGGCGCGACGTCTTCGGCAGCATCCAGCTCCAGCCCACGCCGCCGGTGGCGAGGGATTCGCCGGCGATGTCAGACGGCATCGTCGCGTAGCCGGCATTGGCCATGTCGAAGCCGGCCTTGCGGGCGTTGTTGGTGAACCAGGGCCCGGCCACCATCATCGCCGCGCGCTTGGTGAACCAGAGCCGGGCGGCGGCGTCGAGGTCGAGCCCGACCATCTGCGGCTGGACGTAGTCGGCGGCGACCAGGTCGACCAGGCGCTGCGCGCCCTTGACCATGGCCGGATCGGTCCAGGGCCGCTTGCCGGACAGCACCTCGCCGACGACCTGCCGCCCGGCCGACACCTGCAGCAGGTTGCCGAACAGATGGCCGCCATTGGCGTTGTTGCGCGGGCCGACGGTCAGCGGCTGGATGCCAGCCTGCTTGATCTCGCCGAGCAGCTTGAGGAAGCCCTCGTAGCTGTCCGGCATGGTCCAGCCGTGCTCGGCGAACATGTCCTTGTGGTAGAATACGCCGATGACGTCGAGCCCGTCCGGGATCTCGTAGATCTCGCCGCCGAACTGCCCCTTCAGCGTGTCGTACAGCCAGGGATACAGCTGCGCCTTCCAGCCGCGCTCGTCGTAATAGCGGGTCAGCGGCACCACCAGTCCGGCCTTGGCGACGATGCCGACCCGGCCGACGCCGGAATTGGTCAGCACCAGGTCGGGCCCGGCATCGGATTGGATCGCCGCCTGCACGGCGCCGTTCGAGATGGTGCCGGTCGGCACCATGAACTCCACCGTCACGCCGGGATTCGCCTTCTCGAAATCGGCCTTCAGGCCGTTCCAGAGATCGGCGATCACCGGGTCGGTGATCTGCTCTGGCCCCCAGATCTTGAGGATTTCGGCTTTCGCCGGCGCGAAGCCCGCGGCGATGCCGGCGGCGGCGACAGCCAGCCCCAGGCCGAGACGTCTCAGCATTCCCAGATCCTCCCTGTTGGATGGGCCGTACCTCTTGGCGGGCCGGCCCGGTGATCAGCTGGCTTCGGCCATCAGCTGCGCCATCACCGACTGGCGGACATCGGCGATGTGCTCGGCCATCAGCCGGGCGGCGAGCCCGGCGTCGCGCTGGCGGAAGGCGCCGAGGATGCGGTCGCGCTCATCCGCCGCGCGCTCGGCGAAATCCCGGCTGCGATTGGCGATCACCCGGCACATCTGGATCTGCAGCGCCAGGCGCGACAGGGTGTCGACCAGGGCGTGGTTGTCCGACAGCTCGGCGATGAATTCATGGAAGCGCCGGTCCTCGGCGGCGTAGGCGGCCATGTCGTCCGACCGCAGCGCCTGGACGGCGCGGTCGAGCATCGCGGACAGCCGGTCGATGTCGCCATCCGTGGCGCGCTCGACCGCCCGCCTGGCGGCCATCGCCTCCAGCGTCTCGCGCAGGTCGTACAGGTCCTCGACATCCTTGCGCGACAGCTGGCGCACAAAGAAGCCGCGATAGGGGCGGATCTCGATCAGCCCTTCCCGCTCCAGCGTGCCGATCGCCTCGCGGAACGGGGTGCGGCTGGTCGACAGCCGCTCGACCAGCTTCTTCTCGTCGATCGCGGCCCCGGCCGGCAGCTCGCCGCTGACGATCATCCGGACCAGCTCGTCGCGGATCCGTTCGCGGAGGGTGAGGTGTTTTTCAGCGCTCATGAGGGCCACCCTATCCGGCTTGTGAAGAATACACAATATGCAATATGCTTTTTGGCAAGCGACGGAGAGGGAGGGTAAGACATGGCGGTGCTGGTGATCGGGACGTGCGACACGAAGGCGGCGGAGCTGGCCTATGCCCGCGACTGCATCCGGGCGGCGGGCGTGGCGGCGCAGCTGGTCGATGTCGGCACCCGTGGCGGTGGCGAGGCGGCAGACGTCTCAGCGGCCGAGGTCGCCGGCCATCACGCGGACGGTGCCGCCGCGGTGCTGGGCGCCACCGATCGCGGCGTAGCGGTCACGGCGATGGCGGCGGCGCTGACCCGCTACCTGGCGACGCGCGACGACATCGACGCCGTGCTGGGCCTGGGCGGCACCGGCAACACCGCGCTGGTCACGGCGGCGCTGCGCGCCCTGCCGGTCGGGCTGCCGAAGCTGATGGTGTCGACCGTCGCCTCCGGCAATGTCGCGCCCTATGTCGGGGCGACGGACATCACCATGATGCATTCGGTGGTCGACATCGCCGGGCTGAACGCCATCAGCCGGCGGGTGATCGCCAACGCCGCCCATGCTGTCGCCGGCATGGCCAGTTGGCGGGCCGCTGCCGGCACGGGCGACCGGCCGGCGATCGGCATGACCATGTTCGGCGTCACCACGCCCTGCGTCACCGAGATCCGGCGCCTGCTGGAACAGGACCATGACTGCCTGGTGTTCCACGCCACCGGCACCGGCGGCCAGTCGATGGAGAAGCTGGCCGATGGCGGCTTCCTGCGCGGCGTGATCGACGCCACCACCACAGAGGTCGCGGATTACCTGGTCGGAGGCGTCTTCGCCTGCAGCGAGGACCGTTTTGGCGCGATCGCCCGCACCGGCCTGCCTTATGTCGGGTCGACCGGCGCCGTCGACATGGTGAATTTCGGCGCGATGGACACGGTGCCGGAGAAGTTCCGGGGCCGGCGCCTGCATGTCCACAATGCGCAGGTGACGCTGATGCGGACGACGGTGGAGGAGAATGGGGCGATCGGCGCCTGGATCGCCGCGCGGCTCAACCTGTGCCCTGGGCCGGTGCGTTTCCTGCTGCCGCTCGGCGGCGTCTCGGCCATCGACGCGCCCGGCCAGCCCTTCCACGACCCCACCGCCGACGAGGCCCTGTTCCAGGCCCTGCGTCGTGACCTGCGCCAGACCGCCGACCGGCAGTTGATCGAGCTGCCGCTGCACATCAACGGCCCGGAGTTCGCGGCCGCCCTGGTGCGCGAGTTCCGGGCGATCGTCACCCCGTGACCCGAAGGACCGATAGGATGACCCATTTCGCCCGCGCCGACCTCCTGGCCAGGTTCCGCGGCATGGTCGAGCGCCGCGAGCCGATTGTCGGCGGCGGCGCCGGCACCGGCCTCTCCGCCAAATGCGAGGAGGCCGGCGGCATCGACCTGATCGTGATCTACAATTCCGGCCGCTACCGCATGGCCGGCCGCGGCTCGCTCGCCGGCCTCCTCGCCTATGGCAATGCCAACGAGATCGTGGTCGAGATGGCACGCGAGGTGCTGCCGGTGGTGAAGAACACCCCGGTCATCGCCGGGGTCAACGGCACCGACCCGTTCATGTTGACCGACCATTTCCTGGCCGAGCTCAAGGCCATGGGCTTCGCCGGGGTGCAGAACTTCCCGACCGTCGGCCTGATCGACGGCACCTTCCGCCAGAACCTGGAGGAGACCGGCATGGGCTACGGGCTGGAGGTCGAGATGATCGCCCGCGCTCATGCGCTGGACCTGCTGACCACGCCCTATGTGTTCTCTGCCGCCGAGGCCGTGGCGATGGCCGAGGCGGGCGCCGACATCATCGTGCCGCATATGGGCCTGACCACCGGCGGTGCGATCGGCGCCGAGACGGCGAAGACCCTCGACGACTGCGTCGCCCTGGTCGACGACTGGGCCGCGGCGGCGCTGGCGGTGCGGCCGGACCTCATCGTGCTGTGCCATGGCGGCCCGATCGCGATGCCGGAGGACGCCGCCTATGTGCTGCAGCGCTGCCGCCACTGCCACGGCTTCTACGGCGCCAGTTCGATGGAGCGGCTGCCGACCGAACAGGCCCTCACCGCCCAGACCAGGGCCTTCAAGCAGGTTTCGTTCTGACGGACAGGAGCTACCGGCTGATGTCGATCGTCACCGTCTTCAGGTCCGACATCTCCAGCAGCGTGTGGCGGCCGCCGGTGCGGCCGATGCCGCTGGCCGTCCCCGCCGCGCCGCCGGCCGGGATGTGCGTCTCCCAATACGGGCTCATCTCGTTGACGTTGACGATGCCGACCTTCAGCGCCTCAGCCCAGCGGAAGGCGTGGCGGATGGTCTGGGTGAACACCGCGGCGGACAGGCCGAGCCGGCTCTTGCTGACGATGCCATGCGCCTCCTCCTCGTCGCGGAAGCGCAGCACCGGCACCACCGGGCCGAAGGTCTCCTCGACATTCAGCAGGCTGTCGGGCGACAGGCCGGCGATCACCGTCGGCTGGTAGTGCAGCCGGGTCGCCAGGCCCTCGGCGCGGCCGCCGCCGAACAGGATCGAGGCGCCGCGCTGCCGGGCGTCGGCCAGATGGGCGTCGACCTTCTGCGCGTTCGGCTCGTTGTTCAGTGGGCCCATGGTGGTGGCGGGGTCGAACGGGTCGCCCAGCCGCACCGCCCGGGCCGCCGCGACCAGCTTTTCGACGAAGGCATCGTGCACCGCGTCGGCCACCAGGATGCGCTCGGTCGAGGTGCAGATCTGGCCGGCATTGGCGAAGCAACCGGCCGCCGCCCGCGCCGCGGCGGTGTCGAGATCGGCATCGGCCAGGACGATGGTCGGGCCGTTGCCGCCCAGCTCCACCATCAGCGGCTTGCCGGCGCCGCGGGACGCGATGATCCGCCCGGTCTCGGAGCTGCCGGTGAAGGCGATCGCATCGGTGCCGGGGTTGGATACCACCTCGTCGCCGACCTCCGGCCCGTCGCCGATGACGAGGTTGACCACGCCGTCCGGCACGCCGGCCTCGATCAGGCATTCCATCAGCTTCTCGGCGATGATCGAGGTGGTCGGCGCCGGCACCCAGACCATGGCGTTGCCGGTGGCGAGGCCGGGCGCGAGGTAGTAGATCGACGGCAGCGCCAGCGGGAAGTTCCAGGGCGTGACGATGCCGAACACGCCCTTGGGCTGCAGGAAGCTGAAGGCGCGCTTGTTGCGGTCCTCGACCGGGAAGCAGGCCGTCTCCAGCCACTTGATCTGCTCGCCGGCGTTGCGGAAGGCGGCGACCGCGGCGCCGGCCTCGCCCAGCGCTTCGGCGTGGTAGGGCTTGCCCTGCTCCAGGCTCAGGGTGCGGGCCAGCGCCTCCTTGCGGCCCTCGATGACGTCGGCGACGGCGAAGCACAGCTTCGACCGCTCCCACACCGACAGCCCGGCGATCTTCGGCTTCGCGGCCTGGGCTGCGGCGATCGCCCGCTGCGCGTCGGCGCGGGTGCCGAGCGGCACGAAGCCGACCACCGCCCCGGTGGCCGGGCTGGTGACCTCGATAAACTCGCCGGAGCCGCCCTCCTCCCAGCGCCCCCCGATGCGCATGCGGCTGACCGGGGCGCCGGAGGGCGCGGTGGTGACCTTCAGGCCCTTGATCGTCTTCATCGGCATCGTCTCGGTTGGAGGAAAGGGTCAGGCCCGGGCGAAGCCGTCGCGGAGGCGCAGCACGGCCTCCAGCGAGCGGGTCACGGCGGCCTCGTACAGCTTCGACCCGGCCTCGGCGGTGGCGTCGGACGGACGGCCGATCACCCCGGTCGGGTTGATCTCCTCGAAGCCGCGCCAGACCGTGATCGGGCTGGGGGAATAGAGATGCGGGTCGGGCCAGCAGGACGGCGTGCCGCCGGCCGGGATCGCCTCCGCCCGCGCCGAGCCCGGGAATAGGTGCAGCATCAGCGAGGTCTCCAGCGCGCAGGCATGGCCGCAGCCCTGGTCGGCATCGGGCAGGATCGCCGCCGCATCCTCGCGGATCAGGTCGAAATAGGAGAAGGCGGCGCTGCGCACGCCGTCGGCGCCCAGCTCAGACACCGCCACCTGCAGCGCGCCGCGGTTGCCGCCATGGCCGTTCAGCACGATCGGGAAGAAGCCGTCGCGGGCCAGGGACCGGCAGACATCGACGACGATGGCGATGAAGGTCGACGGCCGCAGGCTGATCGTGCCGGGGAAGGCGAGATGATGGGCCGAGGAGCCATAGGAGATCGGCTCGGCCACCCGGATCGACGGGTCGCGGCCGGCGACGCCGAGCGCCACCGCGCTGGCCAGCCAGATGTCGACGCCGGTGGCGAGGTGCGGCCCGTGCTGCTCGACCGCGCCGGTCGGCACCAGCACGGCGCCGCGGGCCTTGCCGAGCTCGCCGAGCTCCGGCGACGGGCTCCAGGCCAGGCTGCCGGGGCCGGGCATGAAGGGAGGCGAACTCATCCGATACGTCCTTCATCGAGGCGCAGGCGCAGCATCCGGATCCCGGCATCGGCGATCAGCGCCAGGACGATGATCGCGCCCTTGAACAGATCGATGCTGGAGGGGTCCACGCCGAAGACGCGCAGGGCATTGGTCAGGAGGCTGACGATGACGGCGCCGATCACCACGCCGAGCACCGTGCCGCGGCCGCCGAAGATGCTGGTGCCGCCCAGCACCGCCGCGGCGATGGCGTCGAGCAGCAGCGGCGTGCCGCCGAGATTGGGGGTGACGACCGGCACCCGGCTGATCATCAGCACCGCGGTCAGGAAGGTGAAGATGGCGGCGACGACATAGGTCAGCAGCTGCTGCCGCGGCAGCGGCACCCCGGCCAGCTGCGCGGCAGCGGGGTCGGAGCCGATGGCGTAGGTGCGCAGGCCGAAGCGGGTCCAGCGCATCAGTCCCCAGGCGCCGATGGCGATCAGCCCGACCAGCAGCACGGAGTTCGGCACCCCGGCGGTCTGCCCGACGCCGATGTCCTTCAGCGTCGGGCTCTTCAGGATCAGCACGCCCTTCTGCGCCACCCACAGCGTCGCCCCCTGCACCGCCACCATGGTGGCGAGGGTGACGACGAAGGGCGGCACGCGGAGATAGCCGACCAGCAGGCCGTTCAGCAGCCCCAGCAGCGCCATGGTGGCGAGGCCGGCCAGCAGGGCGAGCGCCAGCGGGTCGCCGGCGTCCAGCCGCCCGGCCATCACCACGCTGCAGAAGGCCACCGCCACCCCGGCCGAGAGGTCGATGCCCCCGGTCAGCAGCACCACGAAGGCGCCGAGCCCCAGCAGCGCCACCGGCGTGGCCTGGGCCAGCACGTTGCGCAGGCTGTCGGGCGTCACCACCCGCGCATCGATCAGGCCGAACGCCGCCACCAGCAGGATCAGCAGCAAGAGCGGCGCGAGGTCGAGGGCGCGGCGGAGCCAGGGGTGGCGGGTATCCATATCAGCCGCGCCAGTCGGCGACCGTCTCGGGCTGGCCGCTGGCGACGCTGCGCCGGATCGCGTCGTTGACCGCGACGGCGCGCAGCGCCTCGGGCACCGACATGACGAAGGGCTTGTCCTCGCGCACCGCCTGCACGAAGTGGCGCAGCTCCTCATACAGGTCGCCCATGATCCGGCCGTTGACGGTCGGCCAGTGCAGCCCGTCCGGCAGGCTCCAGGCGCCGCTCGACAGCACGCGCAGGCCGTGGTCACGGACGTCGAGATCGACCACGCCCTTGGTGCCGATCACCTCGGTCCGGGCCCAGATGCCGGTCGGGATGTCGCTGGGCAGCGACCAGCCGAAATAGAGCTGGCCGACCATGCCGTTCGACATGTCGCAGGTGGTGAAGATCGCGTCCTCGGACTGGACCCCGAGGCTCGGCATCAGCTTCGAGACGGCGCGGGAATAGACCCGGGTGACGTCGGCGCCGCTGATCCATTGCAGCGCGTCGACATCGTGCACGCCGAGATAGAAGCAGACGCTGGAGGACCCGTTCATGCGGGTGCCGATGTCGCGCACCGTGAACCGGCCGGAGCTCGCGTGGATCGGTTCGCCGATCCTGCCGGCCCGCACTGCCTCCGCCGCCTGCACATAGCGCGGGTCGTGGCGCAGGATATGGGCCACCAGCAGGCGGCCGCCGCCCTTCCTCTCCGCCGCCGCCATGGCCTGCGCCGCCTCCAGCGTGTGCGCCATCGGCTTCTCGACCAGCACCGGCTTGCCGGCCTCCAGCAGGGCGCAGGTGACGTCCTGGTGCAGCGTGTCCGGCAGCGCCACGACATAGGCGTCGGCGGCATCGGCGGCCAAGGCCGTCTGGACGTCGCTGAAGTGCCGGGCGCCGTACTGGTCGGCGGTCTTCCGGCCCAGCTCCGCCGACAGGTCGACGATCGCCGACAGGGTCGCCGTCTCCAGCCCGGCGATCGCCTGGGCATGGAACTGCCCCATGAAGCCGGCGCCGACGATGGCCAATCTCATCCTGCTCATCCCGCTACCCTTTCCTGTATCGTCGGGCGAGGCACCTCGGCGCTGCGGCTGAAGGCCAACGCCATCACCTCGGTCTCGGTCGCCCCGCGCGGCAGCTCGCCGGCGGTGCGGCCCTCATGCATCACCACGATGCGGTCGGCGACGCCCAGCACCTCGGGCAGCTCGCTCGACACCATCAGGATCCCAGCGCCCTGCACCTTCAGCTCGGCGATCAGGGCGTGCAGCTCGGACTTCGCGCCGACATCGACGCCGCGCGTCGGCTCGTCCAGCAGCAGCACCCGCGGGCGCGTCGCCAGCCATTTGCCGATCACCACCTTCTGCTGGTTGCCGCCGGACAGGTCGCCGACGCGCTTGCGCGGATCGGGCGGCCGGACGCCGAGTTGCCGGATCAGTCGCCCTGCCTCGGCCGCCAAAGCCGAAGGCCGCACTAGGCCGAACGCGGACCGGGCCCGGATCCAGGCCAGGGTGACGTTGTCCTGGATCGACATCGGCCCGACGAAGCCTTCGAGATGCCGGTCCTCCGGCACATAGGCGACGCCCAGCGCATTGGCCCGGCGGGAATCGCCGGCCGGCAGGTCGGCGCCGCCGATCCGGATCGTGCCGGCGCGGTGGGCGGACAGGCCGGCGATGCAGCGCATCACCTCGGACCGGCCGCTGCCCATCAGCCCGGCCAGGGCCACCACCTCGCCCGCATGCACGGTCAGGCTGGCCGAGCGCAGCAGGCCGCCGTCGGAAATGTCCTCGACCGCCACCAGCAGGTCGCCGCGTGGCACCGGCCGGTGCGGGAAGACATTGCCGATGTCGCGGCCGACCATCATCCCGATCAGCGCCGGCTCGTCGAGGTCGCGGATCGCGCGGTCGCCGACGAAGCGGCCGTCGCGCAGCACCACGGCGCGGTCGGCCAGGGTGAAGATCTCCTCCATCTTGTGCGAGATGTAGAGGATGGCGCAGCCGATCCCCTTCATCCGCCCGATCAGCTCGTAGAGCCGGTCGCGCTCGCGCGTCGACAGGGCGCTGGTCGGCTCGTCCATGATCACCAGCCAGGCTTCGGACAGCATCGACTTGGCGATCTCGACCATCTGGCGCTGGCCGACGGTCAGGGTGCCGACCCGGTCGTCAGGCCTGAGGCCGAGGCCGAACTGGTCGATCACCTCCTGCGCCTTGCGCCGCATCTCGCCCCGGCGCAGGGCGATGCCGCCCGGTTCGCGGCCCAGGAACAGGTTCTCGGCCACGGTCAGATCGGGCACCAGGCTGAAATGCTGGTGAATCACGGCGATGCCGGCGGCCGCCGCTTCGGCCGGGGTGCGCAGCCGCACCGGGCGGCCGTCCAGGATCAGCCCGCCCTCATCCGGCTGGTGCACGCCGGACAGGCACTTGACCAGGGTCGACTTGCCGGCGCCGTTCTCGCCCGCTAGCGCCACCACCTCGCCGGCCCGGATGTCGAAGGCCACGCCCTCCAGCGCCTTGACGCCGGGGAACAGCTTGCCGAGGCCGACGATGCGCAGCTCGCGCCGGTCCAGCCGGCGCGGCACGGCCGCCTCCTCCACCGTGTGGGCGGCGCGGCTGCGGCGTCGTCCCTTCGCCACGGCGGCGGCCAGCCGGTCGCGTTGGCTCAGCAGCACCGCGAACAGGACAAGGCCGCCGGTGACGATGTAGATCGCCTGCTGCGGCACCTGCAGGAAGGACAGGCCGGTGTTGATGGCGCCGAGCAGCAGCGCGCCGAGCGCCGTGCCGGTGACGCTGCCCTCGCCGCCCGACAGCTTGGTGCCGCCGACGATGGCGGCGGTGATCGCCGCGAATTCCAGGCCGGTGCCGGCCAGCGGCTGGGCCGAGCCGAGGCGGCCGATGATCACGACCGCGCCGAGCCCGGCCGACATGCCGGCCAGGACATAGGTCAGGGTCTGCACGGTGCGGACCGGGATCAGCGAGGCCCGGGCCGCGCCGGCATTGCCGCCGACCGCGAAGATCCAGCGGCCCAGCACCGTCCGGTGCAGCAGCCCCCACCAGCCGGCGAGCAGCAGCAGGGCCAGCAGCAGGGACGCGGGGAAGCCGGCGATGTCGGCGCCGCCGGCCCAGAGCAGCACCGGGCTGTCGACCGGGATGCTGGAGGCGCCGGATAGGCTGAGCGCCGCCCCCTTCCCCGCCGCCAGCGTCGCCAAGGTGGCGATGAACGGGCTGATGCCGACCGCGCTGATCGGGAGGCCGTTGACGAGCCCGATGGCGCCGCCCGCCACCAGCGCCGCCACGACGCCGAGCAGCGGCGACCCGGTGGCGCCATAGGCCTGGGCGGCGACGATGCCGGAGATCGCGAGCGTGCTGCCGACCGAGATGTCGATGCCGCGGGCGATGATCACCGCGGTCATGGCGAAGCCGACGATCGCGATCACCGCCGTCTGTTGGCCGATCGAGACGAGGTTGGCGAAGGACAGGAAGCCGGGGCCGGCGAGGCCGAAGCCGACCAGCACCAGCAGGATCAGCCCGGCCAGCACCAAGTCGTTGCCGAAGCCCGCGCCGGCCAGCGACAGGCGCCGCGCCGCGGCGGCATCCACCGGTTTCGGAGGCATCGCCCGCTCCCTGCCCTTCGCCCCTCCGGTCACTGGCCGACGGTCATGGCGGAGACCGGCTGTTTCGGCCCCAACTGCTCGGTATAGGCCTTGGCGGCCTTGGTCGCGGCCTCCGGCGTGATGTGCTCGACCTTCAACCCCTTGCCGGCCAGCGCCTGGGCCGTGGCGTCGGAGGTGACGAAATAGGTCGGCATGTACAGGTCCTTGGGCATCGCCTCGCCCTTGGCCAGCCGCGCCGCGACGGCGATGTTCCAGTAGCCGACGCGGTAGGCGCCGGTCAGGACATCCATCACCATCGACCCGTCCTCGAGCAGCGGATGCATCTCCTCGTCGCCGTCATAGCCGGCATAGAGCAGCTTGCGGTCCATTGCCTGGGCCACGGCGCTGGCGGCGAGGCACATCGAATCCGAGATGCAGCCCACGGCCTTGAGATCGGGATAGGTGGTCAGCCAGGTCTGGGCCGCGTCGGTGGCCTTGGCCGAATCCCAGCCGGTGGGCTGGATGCCGACCAGCTTGATGTTCGGGAACTCCTTGGCCAGGGTCTCGGTGAAGGCCTTCTCGCGGGTGTCGGAGACGAAGTTGCCGCGGGTGCCGACCAGGAGGCCGACCTCGCCCTCGCCGCCCAGGGTCTGGCCCAGCGCGCGGGCCACCATCGACATGTTCTCCTGGTCCGGATACAGCGTCGAGGTGTTCCAGCCGCCCTCGACCTTGTTGCCCATGGTGATGACCGGGATCTTGGCCGCCTCGGCCTTCTTGATCACCGGCAGCAGGGCGTTCTTGTCCAGCGGGTCGACCAGGATGGCGTCGACCTTCTGGTTGATGAAGTTCTCGATGATGGCGACCTGCTTCTCCAGGCTGCCCTCGGCGCTCTGCCAGGTCGTCTTGACGCCGTAATCCGTGGCCGCGGTGTCGCCGGCCTCCTTCATCCGCACGAAGAAGGAGTTCTGCAGGTCGATGGCGGCGAGGCCGAGTACCGGCTCGGCGGCGGATGCGAGGCCCGACAGGGCCAGGACCGCGGTGAGGGCCACGCCCGACAGCACATGTTTCATCATGGTTCTCGTCCTCCTGTGAAGCCTCGGTTGCACTTGCTTGTTGTTGGGAGGGCGCAGCCCTCCGGGCCCCGCGTTCAGGCGGCGAGGCCGTCCGGTCCCGCGCCGCAGACCAAGCCGCAGACGATTTCGCCGTCGCGCGGCACCACCCGGCCGGATTGCAGCGCCGCGACCGAGGCGGCGCCGCTGAGATCGGCGGCGAGGCCGAGCTCGAACCACAGCCACTTCGCCGCCCGCTCCATGTCGCGGTCCTCGATCAGCACCACCTCGTCGACGGTGCGGCGGATGATGTCGAAGATGCGCGGATCGGTGCGGCCGCAGGCCATGGTCGGCACCGCGGTGGTGACGGCGTCGAGGGTCACCACCTGCCCCGCGTCCAGGCTGGCGCGCAGGGTCGGGGAACCGACCGGCTCGATGCCGATGATCCGCGCCTTCGGCTGGAGCGCGCGGATCGCCGTCGCCATGCCGGCGGCCAGGCCGCCGCCGCCGATCGCGATCAGGAACAGGCTGGCCTCCGGCAGCTCCTCGGCGATCTCCAGCGCCACCGTGCCCTGCCCCGCGACGACCTCGGCGTCGGCGAAGGGGTGGAAGTAGACGGCGCCGGTCTGCTCGGCGAAGGCGCGGGCGGCGCGGTCGGACTCGTCCCAGACCGAGCCTTCGATGCGGACCTCGGCGCCCCAGCCGGCCAGCTTGGCGCGCTTCGCCGGCGACGCGTTGCCGGGCAGGAAGACGGTGGTCGGCACCTGGGCGAGATGCCCGGCCCGCGCCACGGCCAGGCCGTGATTGCCGCCAGAGGCGGTGACGATGCCGCGGGCCAGCGTCGCCGGGTCGGCGGCCAGCAGCCGGTTGGTCGCCCCGCGCGCCTTGAACGAGCCCGTGACCTGCAGGCATTCCAGCTTGAGCCACAGCGGCGCTGCGGCCGGTGCTTGCAGCAGCTGGTCGGCCCTGATCAGCGGGGTGCGCCGCACATGGCCGCGGATCCGGTCGGCTGCCGCGGTGATGTCGTCCAGCCCGATCATCCGAGGCTCCCGCGATAGGGCGAGGCGACGACCAGGCAGCAATTGCCGGGCCGCACCCGCCCAGGCTGGCGGCGTGCATAGACGATGCCGTCGGCGCCATAGCGCAACTCGGCCGGCGCGCGCCCGGGATCGTGCAGGAAATGGATGCGCCCGGCCGGCTGCCCGGCCCGCACCTCCACGCCGTTGCGGTGATACGGCTCGAACACCCCGTCGTCGCCGGCGAGGACATAGGAGGCGGCGCCCGCCACCTCATAGACCTTGGGGTCCGGGCGGCGCGGCACGGCGAAGGACGGGTCGAGCACGCTGAGATGGGCCAGCACGCTGCGCACGCCGCGGCGGCAGATGTCGAGCGCGTCGAGCGACACCGTCCCCGCCCCCGCCATCTCGGTGCCGACCACGGTCAGCCCCGCGGCGACGGCAGCGGCGGTGGCGGTGCGCGGCTCGCCCAGATTGTCGACAACCACCGTGATCGGCGCGCCGAAGGCCAGCACGGCGTCGATATTGCGCCGCTGATGCGCCGGGTCGGGCGCCGGCTCGACGATGGCGCTGGGCAGGATGTCGAGCGACGATCCGCCGGAATGCAGGTCGAGGAAGGCATCTCCGCGCGGCAGCAGCACGTCCTGCACATAGGCCGAGATCTGCCGGGTGATGGTGCCGGCCGGGTCGCCCGGAAAGGTGCGGTTGAAGTTCAGCCCGTCGACCGGCGAGGTGCGCTTGCCAGCCACCACCGCCGGCAGGTTGATCGCCGGGATCAGGATCAGCCGGCCCTGGATCGTGCCGGGGTCGAGGTCGCGGATGATCTCGCCGAGGGTGATCGGGCCCTCGTATTCGTCGCCATGGTTGCCGCCCTCGAGGATCACGGTCGGGCCGATGCCGTTGGCGATCACTGCCAGCGGGATGCGCACCGTGCCCCAGGCGTCGTCGTCCGGCGATTGCGGGATGTGGAAGAAGCCGACCTGCCGGCCCTGCCGGTCGAAGTCGATATCGGTGAAGGCCGTGCTGCGGCGGACGGTCGACGCGCCCCGGCTCGATCCCACCGCCACGGTTTCGATGCTTTTCACGCTGCGCCTCCTGCGGGCGGTCTCAGCCGCCGTTGGAAGAACGCTAGGATTGTTTTACTGATGGTGTCAACATCATATATAAAACATTCATCGGAACGCCGGCGGCGGCGATACAGTCCCGCCCCGGAATCGCGTGGGGTCGCTTGGGGGTCGGATGTGACGGAGAAGAAGGCGGGCTATTCGGCGCCGGCACTGGAGAAGGGCCTGGACATCCTCGAGCTGCTGGCCAGCCGGGACGAGCCGCTGTCGCTGACCCGGATCGCCGACGAGCTGGGCCGGTCGAAGAGCGAGATCTTCCGCATGGTGATGGTGCTGCTGGAGCGGGACTACCTCGCCCGCGACCCGGCCAGCGACGACCTGACCCTGACCAACCGGCTGTTCTCGCTGGGGCTGCGCACGCCGCGGGTGCGCAACCTGGTGACCGAGGCGGTGCCGGTGATGAACGCGCTGGCGGCGGAGACCGGCCATTCCGCCCATCTGGTGGTGCTGTATCGCGGCCGGACAGTGGTGCTGGCCTCGGTCTCGGGCGAGCCGGACATCAGCTTCACCCTCAATCTCGGCTTTAACCGGCCGGCGGTGGACGCGACCTCCGGCCAGGTGATCGTCGCCTTCCAGCCGCCGGAGGTGCAGCAGCGGCTGATCCGCGAGAGCCTGCCGCAGGCCCAGGGCCGGGTGACGGAGGAGGAGCTGCGGGCGTCGCTGGACGGCATCCGCAGCCGCGGTTTCGAGCTGCATGAAAGCCGGGACTTCGTCGGCCTGACCGACATCTGCTGCCCGATCCTGGACCGCAGCGGCCGCGCCATCGCCAGCATCATCATCACCTGCATCAAGCGGCATGCGCAGGAGGTCCGGCTGATGGACGCCCTCGACGCGTTGAAGCGCGCCTGCGCCGTGATCAGCCAGGCCGCCGCCTGACGCGGCCGGCGCATTTCGCCGCGATAGGGCTTGCGCATCGACGAATTATCGATATCGTTATCAATATCGATAATTCGAGTCAGGGACGAGATGCTCGCCATCGCGCAGGACGGCATGCGGCCCGGCAAGAGCGCGGAGGTCTTCGACGGCCTCAAGCGCATGATCATGCTGGGCGAGGTCGCGCCCGGGATCGCCCTGCTCGAGCTGGAGCTGGCGCAGCGCTTCCAGTGCAGCCAGGGCACGGTGCGCGAGGCGCTGCTGGCGCTGCAGGAGGAAGGGCTGGTGCACCGCCTGCCGCACAAGGGCACCCGCGTCGCCGACTGCACCGAGGACGAGGCGGTCGAGATGTTCCGGCTGCGCCATGGCATCGAGACCCGCGGCATCGTCCGCGCCCTGCGCCGCCCCGACCCCGCCTTGCTGCCGGACCTGACCGCCCTGACCGAGGGCATGGAGGCGAAGGCGCTGGCCGGCGACGAATACGGCCAGACCGAGCTGGACCGCGCCTTCCACCGCCGGCTGTTCCGGGCGGCCGGGCTGCCGGCAGTGGAGCCGCTGCTGCACCGCTGCATCCTGCACAACCACCGCTTCAAGATCACCCGCAGCGGCGAGCGGCGCGACCTGACGGCCACGGCCAAGCGCCACTGGACCATCGTCGAGGCGCTGGCGGCGCGGGACGAGGCCGCGGCCGTCGCCGCCATCGGCCATCACATCGAGACCATCGTCGATGTCGGCCCGTCGATCTTCGGCGCCGCACCCGAAGGACCCAAGGCATGACCGGCTTCGACCCGAACGACGCCCCGAGCCCGGAGATGGCGGCGATCATGGCGCGGCTGGCGGCCGAGGACGGGCATTTGCCGGACCCGACCACCGTGCCGCCCGCCGAGGGCCGGGCCCAGGCGGAGGCGGGCAATATCCGCTGGAACCAGGACCTGCCGCCGATGGAGACGGCGGAGCTGACGCTGCCCGGTGGCGCCGCCCGCTTGTTCAGGCCGCCATTGGCGCGCGGCGCGATCCTCTACATCCATGGCGGCGGCTGGGCCTTCTGCAGCCTCGCCACCCATGACCGGGCGATGCGCTGCCTGGCCGAGGCGACGGGCATGGCGGTGATCGGCATCGACTACCGCCTGGCGCCGGAGCACCCCTACCCCGCCGGTCTCGACGACGCCGTGGCCGCCTGGCGGGCGCTGCCGGAGGTGCTTGGTCTCTCCGGCCCGATCGGCGTCTCGGGCGATTCCGCCGGCGCCAATCTGGCGCTGGCGCTGATGCTGCGGGCACAGGACGCCGGCCGTCGGCTGCCGGAGTTCGGGCTGCTGTTCTACGGCGTCTATGCCGTCGACCACGAGACCGACTCCCACCGGCGCTTCGGCCCCGGCGGCTACGGGCTGACCACCGCGAAGATGATCCGGTACCGGGACTGGTATGCGCCCGATCCCGTGACGTGGAACCAGCCGGCGGTCTCGCCGCTGGCGGCATCGGACGCCGCGCTGCGGGCGCTGCCGCCGCTCTATCTCAACGCCGCCGGGCTGGACCCGCTGCTCAGCGACACGCTGGCGCTCGGGGACCGGCTGCACGGGCTCGGCCGGGCCGATCCGGTGCGGGTCCATCGCGGCGTCATCCACGGCTTCATGCAGATGACGAGCGCGCTGGCGGAGGCCCGAACGGCCTTCGCCGAAGCCGGGGCCTGGGCCCGGCGCTTCAACGAAAACGCATAAACGGAGGAGGAGACGTCATGAGGAAGATGCAGGGTGCGGCCCTGGCCGCGCTGCTGGCGCTGGCCGCCGGGACGGCGCAGGCCGAGAGCACGGTCCGCTTCTGGTACCATTTCGACAATCCGGACAATCCGGTGGCCGACCTGGTCGCCAAGTTCGAGGCGGCCAATCCGGGGATCACGGTCGAGGCCGAGAACATCCCCTGGAACAGCTATTACGACAACCTCTACACCGCGATCGCCGGCGGCAATGCGCCGGATGCGGCGATGGTGAAGCTGTTCGCCCAGCCGCGGCTGGTCGAGATGGGAGCGCTGGAGCCGATCGACGACCGGGTCGCCGGCTGGGACGGCAAGGCCGACCTGCAGGACGACCTGCTGAAGATCAATGGCGGGCCGGACGGCAAGCAGTACTACCTGCCGGTGCAGTACGTCGTCTCCTACCTCTACTACCGCGCCGATCTGTTCGCCGAGGCCGGGCTGCAGCCGCCGAAGACCTGCGAGGACTTCGCCAAGGCGGCCAAGGCGCTGACCCGCGACACCAATGGCGACGGCCAGCCGGACATCTGGGGCTTCGGCTTTCGCGGCGGCAAGGGCGGCTATGACCATTGGGGGCCGTTCGTGCTGTCCGCCGGCGCCAAGTTCGAGAAGGGCGGGCTGACCAGCCAGCCGGTGGTCGCCGCCAACACCTGGCTGGTCGACCTGTACCGCAACCAGAAGCTGTTCCCGCCCTCGGCCCCGAATGACGGGTTCCAGGAGATCATCGCCGCCTTCCAGCAGGGCCGCACGGCGATGACGATCCACCACATCGGCTCCTCCGCCGGCATGGTGAAGGCGCTGGGCGACAAGGTCTCCGCCGTGCCGGTGCCGGAATGCAACGGCGGCCGCTGGACCTCCTATGGCGACGAATCCCTGGCCGTGCTGTCCTCGGCCGAGGACAAGGACGCCGCCTGGAAGTGGATCGCCTTCCTGGCCAGCGGCGACGCCAATGTCGAGTTCAACAAGGCGACCGGCCAGCTGCCGGTGACCAAGAGCGGCGCGGCCAACTGGACGCTGCACGAGAAGCGCTTCGTCGACGCCACGGTGCAGTCCCTGCCCTTCGCCCACAGCCTGCCGGCCGTCTCGCAGACGGCGGATTTCGTCAACACGGTGTGGCCGGCGGCGATGCAGCGGGCGCTGACCGGCGAGATCACGCCGGAGCAGATGATGCAGGAGATCGAGCAGCTCTACGCCCCGTAAGGCGAGGAACGGGATTGATGTCGATGACCCTGGCGACAGCACAACAGGCCCCGGTCCGCGGCAAGGCGCGGACCCGGATGCTGCCCTATGTGCTGCTGAGCCCGGCGGTGCTGGTCACGCTGCTGATCGTGTTCCTGCCGATGCTGCAGGCGCTGGTGCTGAGCCTGCACGACTTCGTGCTGTTCCGGCCGACCCAGATGCCGTTCGCCGGGCTCGGCAACTTCGCCAAGGCGCTGGCCGACCCGGTGTTCTGGACCTCGCTGCAGCACACCGCGCTCTGGGTCGGGATCACGGTCCCGGCCCAGCTGCTGCTCGGCCTGGTCACCGCGCTGCTGCTGAACCAGCGCTTCTGGTGGCGGCCGCTGGCGCGGGCCGTGGTCATCATCCCCTGGGCCCTGCCCAGCGTCGTCATCGCCCTGATGTGGCGCTGGATCTACGACCCCAACGCCGGGGTGCTGAACGACGTGCTGGTCCGCCTGGGCATGCTGCAGGGCGCCTTCCCCTGGCTGGCCGATCCCGGCACCTCGCTCTACGCCATCATTCTCACGCTGACCTGGCAGGGCTTCCCGTTCTTCGCGGTGATGATCCTGGCCGGGCTGCAGGCGGTGCCGCGCGACCTGTACGAGGCCGCGGCGATCGACGGCGCCACGCCCTGGCAGCAGTTCTGGCGCATCACCCTGCCCTCGATCGCAGGGGTGATCGCGACCGCGGCGCTGCTGCGGCTGATCTGGGTCGCCAACTCGATCGACGTGATCTTCGTCATGACCGGCGGCGGCCCCGGCTACGCCACCCACACCCTGCCGCTCTACGCCTTCATCAAGGCCCGGACCAATCTCGACTTCGGCTACGGCTCGGCGCTGGCGGTGATCTTCACCCTGCTGCTCGCCGGCTTCGTCCTGGTCTATCTGCGGCGCACGACGAGGGCGATCGACTGATGGTCACCCGCAGCTCTCCTTGGCGCCGGGTCGCCCTGATCCACCTGCCGATGCTGCTGATCGCGGTCTTCGCGCTGGGCCCCTATCTGTGGATGGCGCTGACCTCGCTGACCCCGCCGGACGACATCGTCGGCCGCGGCGTCGCCGTCGACCCGTCGGCCTGGACCAGCGCCAGCTACGAGCGGCTGTTCGGCCGCACCAGCTTCCTCCTGAACATGGGCCACAGCCTGATCGTGGCGCTGGGCACGGTCGCGGTCGGGCTGACGCTCAGCGTCACCGCGGCCTATGCCTTCTCGCGCTTCCGCTTCGCCGGGCGCCGGCTGCTGATGGTCCAGTTCCTGGTCATCAACATGTTCCCGGTCGTGCTGCTGATCCTGCCGCTGTTCGTGCTGATGCGGCGGCTGGGCCTGATCGACACCCATATCGCGCTGATCATCGCCAACGCCACCGTCGCGATCCCCTTCGCCATCTGGATGATGACCAGCTACATCGACGCCATCCCGAAGAGCCTCGACGAGGCGGCGATGACCGATGGCTGCTCTCGGCTCGGCGCGCTGTGGCGGGTGATCCTGCCGCTCTGCGTCCCCGGGCTGGTGGCGACCGGCATCTACATCTTCATCACCGCCTGGAACGAATACCTCTACGCCCTGACGCTGGGCGGCCGGACGGTCCGCACCATGACCGTGGCGATCCAGACCCTGATCGGCGAGTACCAGATCGAATGGGGCCTCTTGACCGCCGGCGGCGTGGTCGGCGCCCTGCCCGCCACCATCCTGTTCCTGCTCGTCCAGAAACGCCTGATCGGCGGCCTGACCCAAGGCGCCGTGAAGGGATGATCGACCCTCGACCGAAAGTGACCCCCTCCATGCCGAACCCGATCGGCCTGATCTCCATGCAGGTCGCGCGCCCCTTCACCGCCGAGCATTTCGGCTGGTTCGAGCGGATCCGCGCCATGGGCTACGATTTCATCGAGCTGCTGGTGCCCGAGCCCGGCGAGCTCGACCTCGCCGAGACCCGCCGGGCGCTGGAGGGCGCCGGCCTGTCGGTCGTGCTCGCCGCCCGGGTCAACCTGCAGCGCAACCTGACCGGCGACGATGCCGACGCGCGAGAGGCCGGGGTCGAGTATCTGCGCTATGCCGCCGGCTGCGCCGAGAAGCTTGGCGCCCGCATCGTCGGCGGCCCGCTCTACGGCAACCCGCTGGTCTTCGCCGGCCGGCCGCCGGCGCCGGTGCCGGAGGATCTGCGCCTGCGCCGGCAGGATTGGTGCGTCGACGGGCTACGGCGGGCCGCCGACGCCGCGCGGGATCATGGGGTGGTGCTGGCGGTCGAGCCGCTGAACCGGTTCGAGACCGACATCCTGTGCACCACCCGCCAGGGGCTGGATCTGATCGACCGGGTCGGCCGGCCGGAGGTGCGGCTGATGCTCGACACCTTCCACATGCATATGGAGGAGGCGGACATCGCCGAGGCGATCCGCCTGGCCGGCGACCGCTTCGTCCATTTCCAGGCCAACGAGAACCACCGCGGCTTCGTCGGCACCGGCGCGACCGACTGGGTGGCGGTGGCGCGGGCGCTCGCCGATGTCGGCTACCAGGGCCCGATCTCGGTCGAGCCGTTCCGCCGCGACGACGACCGCTTCGGCGTGCCGATCGCACAGTGGCGGCCGCCGCATGAGGACGAGACCGCGAAGCTGACGCACAGCCTGGCCCTGCTGCGCGGCGCGCTGGCGATGGGAGGGCACCGGCGATGACGCTGAAGATCGGCTGGATCGGCTGCGGCACGCATGCGAGCCAGATGCTGCTGCCGCAGCTGACGCGGCACGACGTCGAGCTGGCGGCGCTGTGCGATGTCGACGCCGCCGCCCTGGCCCGCGCCGCTCGCCAGTTCGGCGTCCGCGCCACCTATGCCGACCATCGCGACCTGCTGGCCCATCCCGGGCTGGACGCGGTCGGCATGGCGGTCGGCCCGGCGGCGCACCACGCCATCGGCCTCGCCGCCTTGGCCAAGGGGCTGCCGGTGTTCATGGAGAAGCCGCCCGGCGGCACCGCCGCCCAGGCCGAGGAGTTGCTGGCGGCGTCTGAGCGCGCCGGCAAGCCGCTGGTGCTCGGCTTCATGAAGCGCTGGTCGATCGGCAACCGCATCGCCGGCACTATCGTCCGCGGCGGCGGGTTCGGCCCGGTGCTGGGCTTCTACGGCTCCTACATGACGGCGCCGACCTATTTCCGCGGCGCGGTCGACTATTCCGGCTTCTTCCTGCACCACTGCGTCCACTACATGGACCTGCCGGCCTTCCTGGCGGCCTCGCCGATCCGCGAGATCTCGGCCCGCAAGGTCGAGAACGGGCCGGGGCACCTGCTGATGCATATCGCCCTGGGTTTCGACAGCGGCGCCATCGGCACCGTGGTCATGGGCACGGTGCAGTCGCGCGGCACGCCGATGGAGTTCGTCCAGATCATGGGCGACCATCGCCGGCTGGAGGTGCGCAACGTCATCGACGTGACCTATTACCGAGACCCGGCCTTCAAGACCCAGGACCTCGGCGCCACCCTGTCCGACACCCAGGATGCGCTGACCTGGTCGCCCAACTTCACCGCCGCCGCCAACGAGGATTTCAAGGGCTACCACGCCCTGCTGGAGGTGACGCTGAAGGCCTTCCGCGGCGAGGCGGCGGACGACGCCCCGACCATCCGCGACGGCGTCACCGCCATGCGGCACCTGGAGACGCTGCGGCGGCAGGTCGAGGCATAGCGGTCAGAAGCGGGCACCCTTCTCGCGGAAGAGAAGCACCTCCTGCCCCTCCCGCGGGGCGGGAGAGGCAAAAGGAACCGGTTCTCGTATTTCGTAGGTTGGGTTCGCGGCTCGCGAACCCAACAGGATCGGGGCCGCATGCGGCGGCATGTTGGGTTCGCCCAAGAGCGGACCCAGCCTATGTCAGCCCGTGTCGGGCGGCCTGGGCTTGCGGCCGGAGGCCGGGCGAGGCTTGGGCGGGTCCGCAGGCGGATCGTCGTCGCCATCTTCCGACGGTATGAAGCCGAGATGCTCCAGGGCTTCGTCCGCCATCTCGAGCCAGCGCTCGACCTCGACCGGGAAGCCCCAGCGCCGGCACAAGGCCGCCACCGCGACCGGCGCCGGACAGGATTCGATGAACTCCGACACCTCTGGCTGCTCCACCCGCTCGCAGACCTCGGTGCTGCGGCGGTCGACCTCGTCGGCGTCCTTGGACGATTCATAGGACGCCGCCAGCACCGCCAGCTTCACCCGCAGCGCGTGCCAGTCCTCCTGAGCGGCTTCCCGCTTGGCCGCGGCCTTGCGCCGCTCGGCGCGCTGGCCGGCGAATTTCTGTTCCAGCAACAGGGTCAGACGCAGCGACCTGGCGATGACCGAGACCCGCTGGCCGTAATCGATTCCGGGCTGCGGCACCTCGACGGCCTCGGTGCGGGTCGCCTCCATCACCTCCATATGGATCTCGGCCGTCCGGGCCAGCATGCGCAGATGCCGCGCGGCCCGCTCCTCCTCGGGAGTGGCCGGGGGTTCTGATGTGTGATCGGTCTGCGCATTGTTCATAGAACGTATCATGAACACGATTCACAGATAATACTATGAACATTGCGTTTACAGATTTCCCGCCCCTGTCGGGCCGCGATGGCGGGGCGGGTTCGTCCGGATCATATGTTCCGCTTTTGTTCTTGACGAGCAGCCCGTCGAACCCCATGATTCAGGCACAGTCAGACAGTTGCGCCCGCCCGGCACAGCCGCGGCGGGCTTTTTTATGCGAGGTCGGAATGCGGAGGACGATGAGGAGACGCAAGCCAGGCTGGATCGATGTCTTCGGGCCGTTCGCGCCCCGCCTTGCCCGCTTCGAGCGCGGCATCGCCAGGCCGCGGACCATGGCGCCCAAGATGCTGATCCTGGGCTTCGCGGCGGTGGCCGGGCGGCGGCACCGGGGAGAGCCGGCGCGCCGGCTGATCGACGCGGCCGAGGCCCGCCTGGCCTCCGGCGCCACCACCGGCGGCGCCGGCCGCGCCACGCGTGGCCACGCCAGACGTGGCCGCGCTGCGGCCGAGCTGACGCGGCTGGACCAGGTATACCGGGACTTCCGCGACCAGGGCGGGGAGGACGGCGAGGCGGCTATCATCCTGCCGCCATCCAGCCTGGCGCCCGCCTTCCGGCCGCTGCTGGAGCGGTCGCGCTACAAGGGCGCCTATGGCGGCCGCGGCTCCGGCAAGTCGCATGTCTTCGCCGAGCTGCTGGTGCGGCGCTGCATCGAGGCGGCGCCGCTGCGGGCGGTGTGCATCCGCGAGGTGCAGCGCTCGCTCGACCAGTCGGTCAAGCGGCTGATCGAGGACAAGATCCAGGCGCTGGGCGTGGGCCGCCACTTCCGGGTGCGGGCCGACTGCATCCTGACGCCCGGCGGCGGCCGCATCATCTTCCAGGGCATGCAGAACCACACGGCGGAGTCGATCAAGTCGCTCGAGGGCTACGACATCGCCTGGGTGGAGGAGGCGCAAGCCCTGTCGATCCGCAGCCTGGACCTGTTGCGGCCCACCCTCCGCAAGCCGGGGTCGGAGCTGTGGTTCTCGTGGAACCCGACCCAGGCCAGCGACCCGGTCGACGCGCTGTTCCGCGGCGGGCCGGCGCCGCCCGACACCGTGCTGGTGCCGGTGAAATATTCCGACAACCCGCATTTCCCGGCGGTGCTGCGGGCGGAGATGGAGTGGGACCGGCAGCGCGACGCCGACAAGCACCAGCATGTCTGGCTCGGCGGCTATCGCACCTTCAGCGAGGCCCGAGTGTTCAAGAACTGGAAGGTGGAGGCGTTCGAGACGCCGGCCGGCACCAGCTTCCTGTTCGGCGCCGATTGGGGCTTCGCCCAGGACCCGACGGTGCTGGTGCGCTGCTTCGTGCAGGGCCGGACCCTGTTCGTCGACCATGAGGCCCATGGGGTCGGCTGCGAGATCGACCGCACGCCGGCGCTGTTCGACACCGTGCCGGAGTCGCGGCGCTGGCAGATCATCGCCGACAGCGCCCGGCCGGAGACGATCAGCTACATGAAGCACCACGGCTTCGGCGCCATCACGGGATCGACCAAGGGGGCGGGGTCGGTGGAGGACGGGATCGAGTTCCTGAAGGCGCACGACATCCGGGTGCATCCGCGCTGCCGCCACCTGATCGACGAACTGGCCGTCTACAGCTATCGCACCGACCCGAAGACCGGCGCGATCCGGTCGGAGGTGGAGGACCGCGACAACCACGCCGTCGACGCCCTGCGCTACGCCGTCGAGGGGCTGCGGCGGGGCGGCTATGACAGCTCGATGAAGTGGGTGTGATGACGGGCGGCGCCGGAGAGGCCGGGGCAGTGCCCGGGTGGACGCGGCTTTGGCTGGACGGCGCCGCCGGTTTGTCCCTTTTTGCGGACGTCGGAGGTCCTACAGGCTTCCCCGGAACGGACATTCGTTATCGCTACGGCGAGCCCTGAAACCGGACCTCGGGACTGGGGCGAGTTTGTCTTAACTGAGACATGAATGCGCGATTGCGTATCAGGTGGTAGAGTAAGTGGTCGTCGTTAGAAATGGTCCGTTCACAAGGCCGGGCATCAAGTTTCGCGAGATTTCATTATGGATTTCGCAACCTACGAACGCGAACGTCGCGCCGAGTACGCAGCGTTTGCGGCGGTTGTCGGCTCGATCCTGACAGCGGCGATTCGAACCGACCCTCGCTTTCGCCTACAGCAGGTCAAGGATCGCGCCAAGGCACCGGCATCCCTGAAGGTGAAACTGAATGATCGCGGCCTGAGCAACACCACGACACTTGAAAGTGATATCAAGGATCTCGCCGGGTGCCGAGTTATATTCTACACTAACGCCGATGTTCGACGATTTATTGAGTCCGGACTGATCCAATCGAATTTCGATATTCTCGAGATCAAGCTGCATCACCCGAGCCGCGAAACTGTGGATGCTAACGAACTCTTCATCTCGAACAACTACTTGGTGAAGCTGCGGCCAGAGCGCCTACAGTTACCTGAATATGCGCGCTTCGGCGACATGCGCTGCGAGGTGCAGATCCAGACTATCCTTAATCACGCCTGGGCCGAGATGGCCCATGACACGATCTACAAGGCGCCAACGCTCGCGGGCGTCGGCGCCAATGCCTTGGATGCCGTCAAGCGTCGGCTGGCTAAGATTGCCCGCAAGTATCTGCTGCCGGCGGGCTACGAGTTTGAAATGGTCGACAGAGATTTTCAGCGGCTTCTTGAGGGCAAGGCTCATTTCGACAGAGGGGCGCTGGAAGCGATCGTTGTCAGCGAAGACAACAATTCGCGTGCAGAAGCTCTTGAGACCCTCGCCGAGAACGTTCTGCCCTATTATGACGACATCCGCGCGGAATATCCACAGATCGTTGAGCATCTGATTGAAGCCGTAAAGATCGCGCGAACTACGCCGGCTACTCCGATCGAGACACCTGGCGGGCTTCTGCCGGCCAAAACCGTGACGGATGTAGTCGAAGGCGTCGCGGCAATCTTGGACACCTATCGCTACATTGATGCCGATTTGACTTTCGATGCCCTATGCCAACTGTTCACGGACACCGAGAACGCCGAGGAACGAGAGTTCCTCCTGAACGTGGCGCGACACCTATCGAGGCACGAACTTAAGATCTGGCGCACCCATGGTCCTGTCGTGCAGAGCGCTCTCGTTGATCGGATCGATAAGCTTCCATCTACGGTGCACGCGCCACTGTGGCGCCTGCTAACCGAAATACTAAGCGAAGTTCTTAAATCGGAAGTGACCGGGACGACCAGTAGATCAAATGCTGTTACCTTCCATCAAGGTGCGGTCATGGCTTCGGATTCTCTTAAGGTAATCCGTCGCAGAGCCATGGGCCTGCTAAAAACACTAATGCCGCTAGTCAGCTCCGACGATGATCGACTCATCATACTGAGCGCCTTGGAAGAAGCAACGCGGACTCCCCATCTCGCCGACTACTCCAACGAACTGGCCCGCGTCGTGATCGACAATACCCGCGAACTTCTAGAATACCAGACCGAGATCGCCCCGACACTCACTTTCGAGATATTGCAGACCCTCGAGCACCGCGCACACCTATTTTATACCAACTATCGTGTCCTTCCAACAACGATGGCGTCCGATTCGTCACTGGTGGAGGCACGTAACAATCTCCTTACGGCAGCGCTCGCGTTCCGGGATACAGTTAACGCTGATCGGAATTTTGTCACCTACAAGACGCTGGTCGGCTTCGAGTCGGTGTTCCCACCCGCGTGGGATGATGTGACCTTCGGTTACACCGAAGCGGAAGCCTATCGGACGGATCAGGTGGAGATATTCCTCGGCGAGGTCGACGGCAGCAGCGCCGAGGCATGGTTCCAAACCTTGTCGCGCTGCGCCCAGACGCAGTCCAACGATGCCGCAACATTCCCTACCTTTGTGAAGTTCCTGACCCGCCTCGGACAGGAGAAGCCCGATATCCTCATCGACTATATCGAAAGGATGGAGCCGCCACTGGCCAGGTTCCTGCCATGGATGTTAGTCGGACTAATGAAGAGCAGCCACGCCGATATGACGAACGCCCTCATCGAGCAGTGGCTGAATGAAGGCCGGTATTTGAGCGACATTGCAAGGTATTTGCGTGACGCAGAGACCTTCGACGAGACCTTGCTGCATCGTGTCTTGGACTGCGCAATCGCGAATGAAAACACCGACGGCATACGGAATGCATTGATCGCAGCTGAGATGCAATTCAGGGCCCAGCCCGGGTCGCTGATCGAGAATGTCTTCCTGCGTGCGCTTCGAGCTCTGGCGGCGAGGAACGATCTAGGCTGGGTGCGGATGTCGTGGTTCTCCTGGAGGGAAAGTCCAATCCTGCTAGCCATGAACGAAGATCAAGCTGGAGTGGTCCTCGAAGCTTTGGTGCCCTATCCTCGTCTCGAGCTTGACGCTGAACACATTGTCACGGCGATCGCCGCGCGGTGGCCAGAGAAGGTTATCGACTTCTTGGAACGTCGGCAGGCTTATGCCGACAGCGACCGAGCTCCGAACGGCTACCGGGACCTGCCATTCAGGTTGCATGACTTGCGCGCGCCCCTGGCCGCGGCGCTGGAGGCTCTGGTCACAGCTGGGCGTCGCTGGTTCGAGACGAAACCGAACCTGTTCCGATATGGAGGCGGACATTTCCTGGCAGCCGTATTTCCTGATCTCCCTGACGCATTTCGGAGCCGCTTAGCAGCCTATGTGGCCGGTGGTGATCGTCAGGACATCGCATTTGTCCTATCCATTCTCAGGGAATACGAGGGGCAGGCCGCCACGCATGACCTCGTCAAGGACATTGTCGCGCAGATCGGGACCGATGACCCGCTCCGGAACCACATAGTTATGGTCTTGAGTTCAGCGGGCATAATCGCGGGCGAATATGGAGTGGTCGAGCGGTACCGAACGCAGAAAGCGGAGATGGAGGCGTGGCTAACTGATCCTCGAGAACCGGTTCGCCTCTTTGCAGAGAGCTTCATCCGCGAGTTGGACCGCTCGATCACCAATGAACAACAGTCTGCGGATGCCTCCATCGCTCTTCGCAAGCTGGAGTATGGAGAGGAGCTGGACGGAGAGGTTGACGAGTAACCCTCACTAAGCCGAGCGTTGGTTTCTTTCGGATGTGCTCATATCCGCTCCGCCATGTCTGCTGCGCTGGCCGGCTTCGGGCACCTAGTCGGCCCGGTCTGGTCCACAAAATGGGCTGGATCCTGCAGGTTCGAACAATGCCCGGCGCTGGCGCGATGACTGCATTTGGCGCCCTCCAGCCGGGCCGCACGGGCGCATCAGGCCGAATCGGAAAATGTCCATCCCGGAAACCGCGCTCGCAGCGCGATCTGTGACTTCCCCGCACGCATTGCTCGAACTGTGATATGGGGCGCAAAGATTGGCTTAAGTAGATTTTGCTTTTCTACGCCGATCCTTGCAGCATGCAGCTCGGATCATCGCGTCGATGTCCGATCAAACAGGTATTTCACGCGCGCGGCCATGCCGGGGTTCACCTTTGCGAGGTGCAACTCGTCGGAGTCTACGGTCCCATACCACTCAAGGTCCTTCGACGTGATCGTCGTATCGTCGAGGATCACCTTGACTATCTCAAACCCATAGGAGCCGTCATAGTCGGGCTCCTCGGTAAACGAGCAGACCGTTGCTCCACGCGTTAGGCCGCCCATTCTATTCGCGGCCGAATATTCGACAAAGGCGTCAACGGTCTTATTTGGCCTTCCCGCAGCGTAGTTGCGTTCTGCCTTTTCTTCGCGCCATTGCGTGATGTTGGGGTACTTAGGATCCGCATCCGCCCGGATCTCCGATAATAAGCTTCCCTTCTCTTGATCTTTCGGTATCCCTGCAAAGGCCCTGATAATTTCCATAGATGACGGACGAATGAGTCGCTTGCTGGTTATCTCGACGCAGATCCGACTATATGTGTCGTCGAGCACGTCGCGCTTCGGGATTAGATAGAGCCCGCCAACGGCTCCACCGACGACTACGGCCAGTCCAAAAACGACTGCACCCCAAGCCCCACCGATCTTCATAGCTTGTCTCGCAATTTTCAGAACAATCAGCGCCTTGAATGCCCCAGTATGCCACGTTCTGAGGCGCATGCCATACAGGGATAGAAGCTCGACTTTGATCCAGAATGGAAAGTGCTGTCCCTGATTAAGGTGCTGTCCCTGATTATCGTGTCTCACCCAAGGGGTGCACTTCAAACCGACCCTGGATTTCGACAAGCCGGCTCGGGCGGCAGGGTCACTCCAAGGCCATTCGCGCGCGGACGCGCGCAGACCCCCTCCCCCTGCCCCCCTCCCGCAAGGGGAGGGGGAGAGTGGAAAGCATGGCCGGCCCGAGCGATGGAGTTCTGAAAAGGTCTCGCAATCTCCGGGTCAAGCCCGGGGGCTACGCCCGATGCGGTCCCTCCAGCGTGATCGGCTCTGCCCGCCATCACCCGCCGGCGCCGCTTCTGGCCGCGACGGCCGGCGGGTCGTCGGCCCGCAGGCGGTGCAGCATGCGCTTGCGGCGCGGGTCGGGGCTGGGCACGGCGGAGATCAGCCGCTGGGTGTAGGGCTCGCGCGGGCGGGTGCAGATCTGCTCGGCGTCGCCGGTCTCCACGATCCGGCCCTTGTGCATGACGATGACCCGGTCGCAGAAGTACCGGACCACCGAGATGTCGTGCGAGATGAACAGGAAGCTGAGGCCCAGCCGGGCCCGCAGCTCCAGCAGCAGGTCGAGGATCTGGCTGCGGATCGACACGTCGAGGGCCGAGGTGGCCTCGTCGGCGATGATGATGCGGGGGTCGAGCGCCAGGGCCCGGGCGATGCCGATGCGCTGGCGCTGGCCGCCGGAGAAGGCGTGCGGGTGCCGCTCCATCGCCTGCGGGTCGAGCCCGACCAGCGCCATCAGCCCGGCGACCTTCGCCTCCAGCGCCGGGCCCTGCGCCAGGCCGTTGACCCGCAGCGGGTCGCCGATGATGTCCTTCACCGTCATCCGCGGGTTGAGCGAGGAGAACGGGTCCTGGAACACCAGCCGGACCTCGCGGTGGAAGCGGCGCAGCTCGCGCTTGCCCAGGCCCGTGACCTCGACCTCCCGCCCCTCGCGGTCGCGATAGGTGACGGTGCCCGCGCTCGGCTCGACGATGCGCAGCACCAGGCGGCCGAGCGTGGTCTTGCCCGAGCCGCTTTCGCCGACGATGCCGAGGCTTTCGCCGGGGTGGAGGTCGAAGCTGGCGTCGTCGACGGCGCGCAGGGCGTAGCGGCCGCTGCCCGGGAGCCAGCGGCGGGCGTCGCCATAGACCTTGCCCAGGCCGCGCACGGACAGGATCGGCGCGCCGGCGGCCGCGGCCCCTGCCCGCTTCCCTCCACCCGCCTCGAGCTTCGCGGTCGAGGCCAGGAGGCGGCGGGTGTAGGGGTGCTGCGCCCGGTGGAAGATGTCGTCGACCGGGCCCTGCTCGACGATCCGGCCGAAGCGCATCACCGCGACGTCGTTGGCGACCTCGGCCACCACGCCGATGTCGTGGGTGATCAGCAGCATGGCCATGCCGCGGTCGACCTGCAGCCGCTTGATCAGGTCCAGGATCTCGGCCTGGGTGGTGACGTCCAGCGCCGTGGTCGGCTCGTCGGCGATCAGGATGTCGGGGTCGCAGGCCAGCGCCATGGCGATCATCGCCCGCTGCCGCATGCCGCCGGAGAACTCGAAGGTGTAGCGGTCCGCCATCCGCTCCGGATCCGGGATCTCGACCTGGCGCAGCAGCTCGATCGCCCGCTGTTTGGCCTGGCGCCGGTCCAGCGCCGTGTGCAGGCGGATCGCCTCGACGATCTGCGAGCCGATGCTGTGCACCGGCGACAGCGAGCTCATCGGCTCCTGGAAGATCAGGCCGATGCGGCGGCCGCGGATGGCCCGGATGTCGCGGCTGCGCGGGTCCAGCGCGGCCACGTCGGTCTCGCGCCCCTCGGTCCGCAGCAGGATCCGGCCGCCGGTGATCCGGCCCGCCTTGTCGACGATGCGCAGCAGGGCGCGGGCGGTGACGCTCTTGCCCGAGCCGCTCTCGCCCACCAGGCACAGCGTCCGGCCGCGGCGCAGGTCGAAGCCGACATTGCGGACCGCGTGCAGGATGTGGGTGCGCAGGTGGAAGTCGAGCGACAGGTCGCGGACCGACAGCGCCACGTCGTCGGATGCGTCCATCGCCTCAGCTCTCATACGGGTCGGCGGCGTCGCGCAGCCCGTCGCCGAAGAAGTTGAAGGCGAGGACGGCGACCACCACGGCCAGGCCCGGCCAGAACAGCAGCCACGGCGCGGTCGCCACGGTGCGGATGCTCTGCGCGTCCTGCAGCAGCACGCCCCAGCTGACCACCGGCGGCTTCAGCCCGATGCCGAGGAAGGACAGCGAGGTCTCGGCCACGATCATGGTCGGCACGGCGAGGGTGACGACGGCCAGGATGTGGCTGGTCAGCGACGGCAGGATGTGGCGGAAGATCAGCCGCCGCTCGCCCGACCCGTCGAGCCGGGCGGCGGTGACGAAATCCTCGCCGCGCAGGGCCAGGAACCGGCCGCGCACCTCGCGCGCCAGGCCGGTCCAGCCGAGCAGCGAGACGATCACGGTGATGACGAAATAGACCTGCAGCGGCGACCAGCTGAGCGGGATCGCGGCGGCGAGGCCGAGCCAGAGCGGGATGGTCGGCATGGCGCTGACCACCTCGATCAGCCGCTGGATCAGCATGTCGACCCAGCCGCCATAGAAGCCGGAGACCGCGCCCAGCACCACGCCGAGGACGAGGGACATCGCGACGCCGACCAGGCCGATCGACATCGAGACGCGGGTGCCATAGACCAGCCGCGAGAGCAGGTCGCGGCCGAGCCGGTCGGCGCCGAGCAGATACATCGGGTCATTCGGGTTGACCGGCCCGATCAGGTGCCGGTCGAGCGGGATCAGCCCCCACAGCTTGTAGGGCCGGCCTTTGACGAAGAAGCCCACCGGCACGATCTTGCTGTCGTCGACGACGAAGGTGCGGCGCAGCGCTTGCGGGTCGATCTCGACCTTGTAGCCCTTGACGTGCAGGTTGAAGTCCCAGCCGCCATCCTTCGTCGGCGCGAACAGGCTCAAGCCCTGGGGCGGGGCGTAGGTGTATTGCGGCCGCGACAGGTCCGGGCTCGAGGGCGCGAGGAATTCGGCGAAGGCGCCGACGAGGTAGAGCAGCAGCACCACGCCCCCCGCCGCCATCGCCACCTTCTGGCGCAGCAGCTTGCCCAGCATCAGCCGCCAGGGGCCGACCGCCGCCATGGTCGCGGGGCCGCGGCCCGGCTTGAGCGGGCTGATCGCCGGCCCTTCGGCGTCGAGGTCGACCAAGTCCTGCATGGTCATGGCGCGGCCCTCAGCTGAACCGGATGCGGGGGTCGAGCAGCGCCAGCAGCAGGTCGGAGACCAGCATGCCGACCAAAGTGAGCGCGCTGAGCAGCAGGATGAAGCTGCCGGCCAGATACATGTCCTGCGACACCAGCGCCCGCAGCAGCAGCGGCCCGGCCGTCGGCAGGTTCAGCACGATCGCGGTGATGGTGACGCCGGAGACTAGGTGCGGCAGCACCCAGCCGATCGCCGAGATGAAGGGGTTCAGCGCGATCCGCACCGGGTAGCGCAGCACCAGCCGATGCTCCGGCAGGCCCTTGGCCCGGGCGGTGACGACATAGGGCTTGTTCAGCTCGTCGGTCAGGTTGGCGCGCAGGATGCGGATCAGCGCCGCCGTCCCCGAGGTGCCGATGACCACGACCGGGATCCACAGATGGGCCAGCAGGTCCCAGGCCTTGCCCCAACTCCAGGGCGCGTCGGTGTATTCCGGCGAATACAGGCCGCCGACGCTCTGCCCGAGATAGCGGTAGCAGAGATACATCAGCGTCAGCGCGAAGATGAAGTTCGGGATCGCCAGGCCGAGGAAGCCGAGGAAGGTGAAGACATGGTCGCCGACCGAATGCCGGCGCACGGCGGAATAGATCCCGATCGGCAGCGACACGGCCCAGACGAAGAGCAGGCTGAGCACCGAGATCGCCAGGGTCGACCCCATCCGGTCCCAGATCAGCCCGGCGACCGGCTGGTTCCAGTCGAAGGAATAGCCGAAGTCGCCGCGGAACAGGATGCCGGACATCCATTTCCAGTACTGGACGTAGAAGGGCTGGTCGAAACCGTATTGCGCCCGCAGCCGCTCGATCTGCGCCGGGTCGATCGGCTGGCCGTTGTCGGACCAGGAGGACAGCAGCGAGGTCAGGTAGTCGCCCGGCGGCAGCTGGATGATCAGGAACGAGATCAGCGACATGCCGAACAGCGTCGGCACCATGTAGAGAATGCGCTTGAGGATGTAGCCGAGCATCCGTCTCTCCCTGTCTCCGCCGGCTCTCCCCCTCACCCTCCCGCCGCCTTCGGCGTCGGGCCCCTCCCTCTCCCCGAGGAGAGGGATTTCACCTCTCCTTGGGGAGAGGTCGGAAATCCGACAGCGATTTCGGGTGAGGGGGTGGCTCCGGCGTAGCCTGCAGACTCACCCCCAGGTCAGGTGTACGACCTCGAGCCGGTCGATCGACGGCACCTCGATCACGGCCCGGCCGTCCTGCGGCACCGCCGGCACCTGCCGGCCGGCCACCAGCAGCGCCGCCTTGGCCACCGACCGGCCCGGCGGCACGGCGATCGAGACGCGCTGCGGGCCGAGCGGCAGCACCTCGCGCACCGGCCCCTTCAGCATCATCGGGTTGGTCAGATTGACCAGCGTCAGCGCCAGGCCGGAGGCGTCCTCGCGCAAAGCGAGGTCGACCACGCCGGGGCCGTCGACGGTGACCTGCGGCGCCCGGCCCAGGGCCCAGCGCACGGCGTTGCCGATCAGCCGGGAATGGTCCGGCGCCAGCACCTCCCAGAAGATCTCGCCGATGTTCCAGGGGATATAGACCGACCGGCCGCCCGTCCCGGTCTCGCGCGCCACCACGGCCGCGCCCTGCGGCGCCTCGCGGGGATAGACCTCCTCCATCGGCAGGTCCGGGAAGTCCGGCACGTAGAGGAAGGGCTGCTCGGCACCGGCCGCCGGGGCGACATGGATCAGCCTCGTGCCGCCGATGATCCGGGCGGCGCCGTCATAGCCCGCATTGACCGGATGCTCGCCGTTGAGGGCGATGTAGCTGTTCTTGACGATGCCGCGCGGACCGGATTGCAGCGCCACGCCCAGCACGTCGGCCAGGCCGAATTCCGGCCGCATCGCGCCGGTCTCGGTCCGCAGCGAGGTCTCATAGGCGGCGACGACGCTGCCGCCGCGCCCGACATAGGCGCGGATCGCCTCGCATTGCGCGTCCGACAGGCAGGAGACATTGGCCAGGACCAGCAGCTTGAACCGGTCCAGCGCCTCGGCCGTCATCACCTGGTCCGACAGCAGCTCGAAGGGCAGCCGGGCCTCGACCAGCGCGTGGTAGAAACCGAGGTCGTGGCGCTCGGCCTCGTGGCGCTTCTCCGGCGCCCAGTGGCGCAGCGTGGTCGACGGGTCGATCACCGCGATCTCCGCCGCCGGCTTCATCGGCGCCAGCACCGGCTCCAGCGCGGCATGCACCGCGAAGGCGTCGGCCACCGGCTCGACCCAGCGGGTGTCGGAGACGACGCCGTTGAACTTGGTGAACCACGGGTGGATGCCATGGGCGGCGCCGTCATTGATCCACAGCACGATCTCCTCGCCCGAGGTCACCGCGTCCTTCCAGCGATACTCCTCCTCCGGCCCGATCGAGGTGATCATCTGCACCGGGCGGTCCGGAAAGGTGGCGCGGATGCGCTTGCCATTGCGCCCGGCCGACCAGCCGAGCTCGACCCCGCGCCGGCCCTGATGGTCGACCACGAGGAACGGGCAGTGCTTCTGGATCACCGACAGGTCGAACTCCATCAGCGAGGAGCCGCTCATGTTCGGGATGAAGCTGGCATGCGGCCGGATCGCCTTCACCGCGTCGTCCCACTGCGCCACCACGGCAGTCAGCACCTTGCGGCGCCAGGCCGCCCAGGCCTGCCAGATCGGGTCGTTGGCGTCGGGCTGCAGCGGCAGGTCGTGGCCCGAGTCAGCCTTGAACCGGGTGCGGCAGCCGGCGCAGTAGCAGACGCCGTGGCCCTGCCAGCGATTGGCGAAGATCGCGTCGATGTCGTAGTTGCGGGTGATCTCCTCGACCACCTGAGGCATGAACCGGCTGTTGTAATCGCCATAGGCGCAGGTCACCCAGACATCGGGATAGGCCCAGTGCCGGCGCGGACGGCCCTCCTTGTCGACGGCGACCCATTCCGGATGGGCGTCGGCCGCATCCTGGTGGATGGCGTGCGGGTCGACCCGGGCCATGACATGCATGCCGAGCGACCGGGCGCCGGCGACCAGCGTACCGAAGGGGTCGGTCTCGCCGATGAAGCGGCTGACATAATGCAGCGGCACCTGGCTCGGGTAATAGGCGATGTAGCCTCCGGCCGACAGGCAGGTGGCGTTCGACCGGGTGCGGCGGAACAGGTCGATCCAGACCTCCGGGTCGAACCGGACCGGGTCGTCCTCGGCCAAAGTGAGCTGGGTCCAGCGGGTGGCGGTCCGGTACCAGTCGGACGTGCGGAGGGCGGTCGGCTGCGCGGTGTCGGGCATCGTGTCCATCGGCTTGGTCGTGGGGAACCGGCCCGGATCGGCCGGCGCGGGGATCAGGCCTTGAAGTACTGCTCCGGCCGGGTCGGGCCGGGCGTCGGCCAGCCGAAGGAGTTCGGCATGGTCTTGGTGACGTTCACCATGGCGTTGCGGACGACGCCGTAACTGTCGGCCGGCAGGGTGACGCCGAAGGTGTAGAAGGCGTCGGCGCAGAGCTCGAGGATCTGCCGCATCAGCTCGTTCTGCCTGGCGGGATCCGCGGTGGCCTTGAGCTGGTCGTAGAGGTCGAACTGCTTCTTGGTGACCTCGGGCGGCTCGATCGCATCCGGGTTGGTGCGGTCGCGGTACCAGAGCTGCCAGCCCTTGCCGTAGAAGGATTCGGTCGTGTAGGGCAGGAAATAGCGCGGGTCGAGCACCGCCGGGATGCCGGAATTGCCGCCGAACTTGTGCGCGGTGCCGTCGAATTCCCGCCCCTGCCGCACCCGCGTCTCCCACAGCGACCGGTCCATCGGCTTCATCTGCACGTCGATGCCGACGGCCTGGAACATCGGGATGGCGAGCTGGAAGATGTCGAGGAAGGTGGTCCGCGACTGGTCGATCTCGAAGATGATCGACACCCGCCGGCCCTGGCTGTCGAGGCGATAGCCGTCGCCGTCCTTGTCCGGGATGATCTTGTCCAGCGCCGCATTGGCGCCGTCCGGATCGTAGCTGGTATACTGCGTCGCCAGCCGCTCGACATAGAGCGGGTCGTCTTTCTCGATCGAGGCCTGGGCCGGCGTCCCCTGGCCGATGAAGACGGTGTCGATCAGCGCCTGCCGGTCCAGTGCCATCGATAGCGCCATCCGGAAATCCTTGGTCTGGAACAGGGTCCGCTTCACCTCGTCCGGATGGTTGAGGTTGAGCATGAAGACCATCTCGTTGGCCTCGGTCGAGGTCAGCGTGTAGAAGCCGTAGCCGCCCTTCTCCTGGCCGTCGAACAGCACCGCCTTGTTGGCCGGCGTGGCGATGTACTGGTCCATCATGTCGATCTCGCCCTGCAGCACCTTCAGCAGCAGGACCTGCGGGTCGGCGACCATCTGGTAGACGATGCGGTCGAAATAGGGCAGCTGCTGCCCGGCGGTGTCGACCTTCCAGTAATACGGGTTGCGCTCGGCGATCGCCCGCTCGGTGCTCTCGCCCGGCGCGACCGTCAGCTTCCAGGCGGTGAGGGTCGGGCGCTTCGAGTTCTGGAAATAGTCGTTGTCGCTGGCGAAGCCGGCCTCGAACTGGAACAGCGGGATCCAGCTCTCGAAGCCGCGGGACTTGGCCAGATCATTGGCCTGCGGGTTGTGCTTGAGGTGGAACTGCTGCAGGTAGTGCTTCGGCGCCTTGCAGGTCTGGTCGGAATTGGCCCAGGCGATCTGCAGCGGGAACAGGCCGCTCGGCCGGTCGAAGATCACCTTGAAGGTCTGCGCGTCCACCACCTCCAGCCGGGCCGGCTTGCCGCCGGACTTCCAGTGGTCCTGGCCGATGAAGGCGACCTCCTTGTTCAGCAGGATGTCCTCGTACCAGAAGCGGATGTCCTCGGTGGTGAAGGGATGGCCGTCCGACCATTTCATCCCCTTGCGCAGCCGGACCGTGAACTCCCTGGCGTCCGGGCTGGCCTGGAAATCCTCGGCGACGTTCAGCGTGACCCCCGACCAGTCCGGCGTGTAGCGCAGCAGCGGCTCATAGCCCTGGTAGCGCACCAGCATCGACAGCGACCCGCCGCCGACCAGCGCATGGGACCAGTCGCCGCCATGGCTGCCGACTCGGTCGACCGGCGTGATCACCAGCGGGTTCTCCGGCAGCCGGTCCTTCAGCGGCGGCAGGGCGCCCTTGTCGACCAGCGCCTGCAGCACCGCGGCTTCCTTGGCATCCCCGGCGAAGGCGCGGACCGGCAGCACCGGGATGGCGATCGCGGCGGAGCCGGCCGCGAGAAAGGCACGACGGCTCAGCGCCGCCTTCAGCTCTTCCCTCATGGTGTCCTCCCAGCCAGTGAGGCTAACGCATTAGCTCTTGCTTTGGCTAACGGTAGCGTTCCAGTATGGATCTGTTAGGTAAAGCGTTTTGTTCGATCTTTTTCGGATACGGATCGCGATGGGCACTGAACGACGCGGCGGCCGGGTGACGCTGCAGCAGATCGCCGACCGCGTCGGCGTGTCGAAATTCGCCGTGTCGCGCTCGCTTTCGGGCAAGGACGGGGTCAGCGAGGCCACACGCCTCAGGGTCGAGGAAGCCGCCGAGGCGCTCGGCTATGCCAGCGCCCAGGCCGGCCCGCGCGACATCGGCTTCGTCTGCTACGACATGGACCTGGTCAACAGCGAGCTGCGGATGATGGTGCAGAACGGCGTGCAGCAGGAGGCGCACCGGCTGGGCTATCCGCTGCGGCTGCAATGGACCCACGCGCCCGACCATGTCGCCTCGATCGCGAAGCAGTGCGCCGGGCTGCTGGTGGTCGGGCCGCATGACCGGCAGACGATCGAGCTGGTCGACGCCATGCACATCCCGGTGGTGCGCATGGGCTGGATCTCGCCGCTCGAGCCGGTCGACCAGGTGTCGGGCACCGACCGCGAGGCCGGCCAGGCGGTCGGGCAGTATCTCCTGGGGCTCGGCCATCGCGTCATCGCCTTCGTCTATGGCGCGACCGCCTATCGCGGGCGGACGGAGCGCTACCAAGGCATCCGCGAGGTCACCGAGGTCGTGCCGGACGCGTCGCTGCACCAGATGTGGTTCGAGGAGAATGGCGGCTTCGTCGGCGCGCTGCGGGCGCTGCAGGCCAGGGGCGTCAACCCCACCGCCATCTTCTGCCCGCATGACGGCCTGGCCGTGACGGTGGTGTCGGAGCTGCTGTCGCTCGGCTACCGCATCCCGGAAGACGTCTCGGTGATCGGCTTCGGCGATTTCGCCGCGGCGACGCAGATCTCGCCGCAGCTGACCACCGTCCGGGTCTACGGCGCCGAGGCGGGCGCGGCCGCCGTCCGCCTGCTGATCGAGCGGATCAAGCAGGGACGGCCGCCCTATGAGCCGCCGCAGCGCATCCTGATCGCCTCGAAGATCGTCGAGCGCCGCTCCTCGGGCCCCTGCCCGCCGGCCGGACCGCGCCGGAAGGGCTGATCGGGCGAAGCCTGGCATCGTTGGGCCTCAGATTGGGATCGGGTTGGCCTTGGCGAAGTGGCAGGCGGCGAGATGGCCGCTGCCGACCGGCGCCAGCGGCGGCCGCTCGCGGGCGCAGATCTCCTGCGCCAGCGGGCAGCGGGTGCGGAAGCTGCAGCCCGACGGGACGGCCGACGGGCTGGGCACGTCGCCCTGCAGGATGATGCGCTTCTGCGGCCGGTCGGGATCCGGCTCCGGCGCGGCCGACAGCAGCGCCTGGGTGTAGGGGTGGTGCGGCGCGCCATAGACCGCGGCCTTCGGCCCGGTCTCGACGATCCGCCCGAGATACATCACCGCGACCCGGTCGGCGATGTGGCGCACCACCGCCAGGTCATGGGCGATGAACAGATAGGACAGGTTCTTCCGTTCCTGCAGGTCCTGCAGCAGGTTGACGATCTGCGCCTGGATCGAGACGTCGAGGGCCGAGACCGGCTCGTCCGCCACGATGAAGGCCGGGTCGACCGAGATCGCCCGGGCGATGCCGATGCGCTGGCGCTGGCCGCCGGAGAACTGGCGCGGATAGCGGTCCATGGTGGCGGGCGGCAGCCCGACCTGGCGCAGCAGTTCCGCCACCTTGTCGCGGCGGTCCTTCCGCGAGCGGACCAGGCCGAACACCTCGAGCGGCTCGGCGACGATGTCGGCCACGCTGCGCCGCGGGCTGAGCGAACCGTAGGGGTCCTGGAAGATCATCTGGACCTGCCGGCGCATCGCCCGCATCTGGCCGCGCGACAGGCCGGTCAGGTCGGTGCCGTCGACGAAGACCTGGCCGCTGCTGGGCTCGATCAGCCGCAGCAGCAGCCGGCCGAGCGTGGACTTGCCGCAGCCGGATTCGCCGACCAGCGCCAGCGTCTCGCCGCGGCGGATCTCCAGCGAGACCTCGTCGACCGCCCGCACCGCCGGGCGCGGCCGCCCGAAGCTGAGGCCGCCGCCATCCTGGAAGGTCTTGGTCAGCCCCTCCGCCCGGACCAGGGTCTCGCCCATCGCGCCGCTCATCGCATGGCCCTCGCGCTGGGCGCCGGCTCGGCCGGCAGCGCCGCGGCCGTGACCCAGCAGGCGGCCCGGTGCTGCGGGCCGAACTCGAACATCGGCGGCCGTTCGACAGCGCAGCGGTCGACCCGCAGCGGGCAGCGCGGCTGGAACGGGCAACCGGCGCCGAGGCTGCCGGCCTGGGGCACCGACCCGGCGATCTGGTACAGCCGCCGCCGGTCGTCGTTCAGCCGCGGAATCGATTGCAGCAGCCCCTGGGTGTAGGGGTGCGACGGCCGCTTGAAGATCGAGCGGACGTCGGCATCCTCGACCACCCGGCCGGCATACATCACGATCACCCGCTCACAGATGTCGGCGATGACGCCGAGGTCGTGCGAGATCAGCAGCACCGCCGTGTTCAGGGTGGCGCGGATCCGCTTCATCAGGTCCAGCACCTGGGCCTGGATGGTGACGTCCAGCGCCGTCGTCGGCTCGTCCGCGATCAGCAGCTTCGGGTTGCAGGCGATGGCCATGGCGATCATCACCCGCTGGCGCATGCCGCCGGAGAACTGGTGCGGATAGGCGCCGAGCCGGCGCTCGGGGTCGGGCATGCCGACCAGCCGCAGCATCTCGACCGTCTTGCGGCGGCGCTCCTCCCGGCTGACAGGCTCGTGCAGCAGGATGGCCTCGCCGATCTGGTCGCCGATGGTCATCACCGGGTTCAGCGAGCTCATCGGCTCCTGGAAGATCATGGCGATGTCGCGGCCGCGGATCTCCGGCATCCGCGCCCGCGGCAGGGCCAGGAGGTCGGTGCCCTCGAACAGGATGCGGCCCTGCGCGATCCGGCCCGGCGGCTCCGGGATCAGGCGCAGGATCGACAGCGAGGTCATCGACTTGCCGGAGCCGGATTCGCCGACGATGCCGAGCGACCCGCCGGCCTGGATCTCGAAGCCGACGCCATCGACCACCCGCAGCGGCGCCGCCTTCGGGCCGAATTCGACGGCCAGGTCCTCGACCTTGAGCAGGGGCGCGGTCACGAGGCGGTCTCCGGGTCCAGGGCGTCGCGCACCGCATCGCCGAACAGGTTGAAGGCCAGGACGACGCAGGTGATGGCGAGGCCGGCGCCGATGATCGGCCAGGGCGACCCGAACAGGTTGTTGAGGCCGTCGCGGATGATGTTGCCCCAGCTCGGGTTCGGCGGCTGGGTGCCGAGCCCGAGGAAGCTGAGCGAGGCTTCGAGCCGGATGGCCGAGGCGACCCACAGCGTCACCAGCACGACGATTGGGGCGGCGATGTTCGGCACGATGTGGCGGAAGATGATCACCGGCGTGCTGACGCCGACCGCCACCGCGGCCTCGATATAGGGCTCCTGCTTCACCGACAGCGTCTGGGCCCGGGCGATGCGAGCGAAGCCGGGCACGAAGGCGACCGTCAGCACCGCGACCACGTTCCAGAAGCCGCCGCCCAGCGCCGCGGCGATGATGATCGCCAGCAGGAGCTCCGGGAACGCCAGCAGCAGGTCGACGAGGCGGGAGATGACGCGGTCGACCGCGCCGCCGAAATAGCCGGCGACGACGCCCATCGTGGTGCCGACGATCGCCGCCAGCACCGGCGACAGCAGGCCGAAGATCAGCGAGTTGCGGGAGCCGTAAATCATCCGGGACAGCACGTCGCGGCCGAACTGGTCGGTGCCGAGCCAATGCGCCCAGGACGGGGTCTGGTTGATCTTGAGGATGCTCTGCGCCAGCGGGTTGTAGGGCGCGATCCAGGGCGCCAGCACCGCCACCGCGACGAACACCAGGATGATCAGGGCGGCGAAGATGGTGGCCGGGCGGCCCAGCATGATCCGGGCCAGGATGGCGAGCCGGTTCGGGGCCGGGGCGATGATGTCGGCGGTATCGATGATCGCTGCCATCACGTCACCCGGATCCGCGGATCGACCACGATGTAGACGAGGTCCATCAGCAGATTCACCAGCACCACGAACAGGGCGAAGACGATCACGCCGCCCTGGATGACGGCGTAGTCGCGCTCGGTGATCGCGCCGATCAGCAGCTTGCCGATGCCGGGCCGGTTGAACACCAGCTCGATCGCCACCGACCCGGACAGCGTCGCCAGCAGGCTGAGGCCCATGCCGGTGGAGAGCGGCAGCAGCGCATTGCGCAGCCCGTGCCGATAGATCACCCGCCGCTCGCTGGCGCCCTTGGCCCGCGCCGTCCGCACATAGTCCTTGCCGAACACCTCGAGCAGCGAGGTGCGGGTCAGGCGGCCGAGGAAGGCGGCCTTGACGAAGGCCAGGGTCAGCGCCGGCAGCACGATGTGATGCAGCCGATCGACGAAGCCGTCGCCGCCGCCATTGATCGGAAACCAGCCGAGGTTGAGCGAGAAGGTGATCAGCAGCAGCGCGCCGAGATAGAAATCCGGGATGGCGTAGCCGATCAGCGAGAACACCCGGACCCCGGAATCCGCGGTGCGGTTGCGGTGGGTGGCCGCCAGCACCCCGAGCGGGATGCCGGCGACGACGCCCATCACCATCGCCGCGATGGTCAGCTCGATCGTGTAGGGCAGGTTGTAGACCAAGAGCTGCAGGACCGAGGTGTTGTTCATCAGCGACCGCCCGAAATCCAGGGTCAGGACGCCGCCGAGGAAGTCGAGGTATTGCTGCCACAGCGGGACGTTCAGCCCCATCTTCTCGCGGAACGCCGCCAACTGGTCCGGCAGCGCGTTGTCGCCCAGCGCCGCCAGCGCCGGATCACCGGGCAGGATGCGCATGCAGACGAACACCAGCGTCAGCACCAGCAGGATGGTCGGAACCGCATCCAGCAATCGCCACATCAGATACCGCACCATGGCGGGGCCCCTCCCCTGCGGGGTCAGACGGTGGTCTTGGTCGCCCGGTGGAAGCGCCAGCGCGCATAGCCGCTCTTGATCGGATAGCCGAGATCGACATTGCCCCGCCGCGCCGTGGTGAAGGACAGGGTCGACAGGCCGATCAGCGGCAGGTCGCGCAGCACCTGCAGCTCGATCTTGCGGCAGATCTCGTCATAGGTCTCGAAATCGGTCGCCGCCAGCGCCTGGGCGAGCAGGTCGTCGATGCCCGGCATCACCACGCCATAATGGCTGTAATTGCCGCCGCCCTTGCCGTCCGACTTGACCTCGGATTGCTTCGACAGCTGCTGGAAATACAGCTGGGTCGGGATCGGCGGATAGCTCGAGGAATGCATCGCCAGGGTGTTCTTGTCCGAGCGGTTGTCGGCGTGATAGGCGGTGTGGTCCCCGATCCGCAGGTCCATGTTGAAGCCGGCCAGGCGGATCTGCTCCTGCACGATCAGCATGGTCGAGGCATAGTCCTCGCGCTGGCTGCACAGGGACGGGAAGCTGATGCCGTCCGGGAACCCGGCCTCGGCCAGCAGCGCCTTCGCCTTGTCCGGGTCGTAGGGGTAGCGCAGCTCCTCCGGCAGGTCCTCGATCTTGAAGCCGGCCGGGAAGAAGTCGGGCTGCAGCCCCGCCATGGTGCCGCCCATCGGCGCCAGCGCCTGGGCCACCGCCGGGCGGTCGATCGCATGCATCAGCGCCTGCCGCACCTTCAGGTCGTCGAAGGGCTTGCGGGTCAGGTTGATGTGCAGGGTGTTGAACGACCCCGGCACGGTCATGTCGATCTTCAGCGTCGGGTCGCGCTGCTGCATCGAGGCGACCCAGCCGGGCGCGCGCACCGCCTCCATGATGTCGATGTTGCCGGACAGCAGGGCCAGCGTCCGCGCCGAGGTGTCGGCGATGTAGACGCATTCGACCGTGCTGATCTTGGCCTTCGGGCCCCAATAGCCGTCATGGCGCTTCATCACCGTGCCGACCTGGGTGTCGAACTTCGTCAGCTCGTAGGGGCCGGTGCCGACGGCGTCGGTGCCGAAGGCCTCGCCCATCTGCTCGGCCGCCTTCTTGCTGACGATCGAGGTGTTGTTGTTGAAGACGGAGGTGCCGAGGAACAGCGCGTCCGGGCTCTTCAGGGTGATGGTCACCTCGTAGGGCCCCTTGGCGACGACATCGGCGATGTTCGACAGCACCGTGGTGTTGGTGCCCGAGGTCATGGCCCGCTTGAACGAGTAGACCACGTCCTCCGAGGTCATCTCGCCGAAGCCCTTGTGGAACTGCACGCCCTGGCGCAGCTGGAAGGTCCAGGTCTTGGCGTCCGGCGAAGACGTCCAGCTGGTCGCGAGCGTCGGCAGGTACTCCTCCGGCTTGATCGCGAAGGTGCCGTCCTCCGGGCGGACCAGCTGCTCGTAGATCTGCTCGGTCGCCCAGTTGTCGGAGCCCTGGGTCGTCAGGTTCGGGTCGCTGTAGCGCGGCCCCTTCGCGGCGATGCCCATGCGGATCACATCCGCGTTCTGGGACGCATCCTGCGCCCGGGCGCCGCCGAAGCCCGCCAGCGCCGCGGTCGCGACGCCGAGCTGAAGCACATTTCGCCTGCTGAATCCCATGGCCGTCTCTCCCTTGTCTCTTATCGGCGCCCGTGCGTAACGCTGTCAGCGCCGCTTGTTGATTTCCGCCTCGTCGACCTCGAGCCCGAGCCCCGGGGCCTGCGGCACCACGAAGCGGCCGTCCACCGGCCGGGGCGGATCCTTGAAGCCGACATCCATTCGGCCGGACGCGTCGGCGTATTCCGCCGGCTTGGTCAGATGCATCAGCGCCGCCAGCACATGCAGGTTGGCGACATGGCCGATGATCGGCTGGGTCTGGTGCGGCACCAGCTCGACCCCGTGGGCGTGGCAGATCGCGGCGCATTGCATCAGCCCGGTGATGCCGCCCATCTTGACGATGTCGGGCTGCACCATGCGCACCCCGGCATGGATCATGTCGACCAGCGCCTGCAGCGTGTAGGTCTGCTCCGCCGCCGAGACGGTGATGTCGAGCCGCTGCGCCACCTCGCCCATGCCGCGCACGTCGTAGTGCTGCACCGGCTCCTCGAACCAGACATAGCCGAGTTCCTCGAGCGCGCGGCCGACCCGCATGGCGCCGCCGACCGAGTAGCCGTTGTTGGCGTCGAAGGCCAAGGGGAAGCTGTCGCCCACCAGCTGGCGCACGGCCCTGGCCTTGGCAATGTCGCCGGGGATGTCGAGGTCGAGGATCGAGCGGTCGCCGTCGCGGCGGATCTTGATCGCCGCCGGTGTCTCGCGCCGCCAGCGCGCCTCGACCACCCGCACCGTCTCGTCCACCGTGCGCCCGGCATTGCCGCCGATCGAGGCATAGAACGGCACCTCGCTACGCCAGGCGCCGCCGAGCAGCTTGTGCACCGGCAGGCCGAGCGTCTTGCCCTTGATGTCCCACAGCGCGATGTCGACCGCCGCCAGCGCGCCGGTCAGCGCCCCTTCGGGCCCCAGCTTGATGTTGCGGTGGAGCTGCCGGTCGTACAGCACCCCGGTGTCGAAGGCGTCGGCGCCGACCAAGCCCGGCGCCAGGTCGCGCTCGATGATGCCGATCGAGTGCAGCCCGCCCTGCATCGGCGAGGCCTCGCCCCAGCCGACCACGCCGTCCTCCGTGGCGATCCGCACCAGGGCGCTGCGCCGGCCGGGCGGGTCGCCGGGCTGCCAGCCGACCTGGAAGGCTTCGATCGATCTGATGGTCGCGCTTGGGGCCATAGGTTCGCTCCCGCGTCGAGTGGGTTACCTTACTCTCTTTGCATCCGTATGCAATACCGCTGCAGGCGGATGGTCACGCATAGATCGAGGTCCGGCGGAACCGCGCCGCCACCCGGGCGCCGTCGACCACCAGGAGCTCCTCGGTCTCGAAATAGTGCCGGCCCTTCCGCTCATAGGCGGCGGTGACGGTGCCGGAGGTGGCGAGGCGCTGGCCGGGCGACACCGGCGCGAAATGCTGGGCCTCACCGGACACGAACACGACTGGGGCCGGGAAGCGGAAGCTGCGGTTGGCGTCGGCCATGGTCCGCCGGATCAGGCAGCCGGAATGGACCAACCCGGCGGCGAGGTACAGCGGATGACGCTCGTCGAAGGCGTCGAGCGAGCGCCGGAACTCCTCCCCGGTCAGCACCGCGTTGCGCGAGCCGAGGCGCGTGCCGACTGCCATGCCGCCCGGCTCGACCGCCTGCGGCGGGTCCGGCAGGGGCTGGACCGGGCAGTCCGCCACCGCCGGCGGCACCGGATCTGCGAGCGGCATCCCGACCCAGCCGGTCGCGACCTCCTCGTCCTCCGCGTTGCGCAGGCTGACCTCGGACCGCCGGTCCGGGCCGGTGTCCGCCAGGGCCGAGACCTCGGCCGTGAGCACATCGCCGTCATAGACCGGCCGGCGGAAGCGCGCGCCCATCAGGCCGTGCCGCAGCCAGTCGACGCCCCAGGAATCGACGGCGATGCGGCTGATATGGCCATAGACGAAGGCCCCCGGCACCAGGGCCGCCTTGAAACCCATGCGCCGCGCCACCGCGTCGTCATGCACCGACCCGCGATAGCCGGGATCGTTGTCGAGGCGGATCGGGATGCGCAGCGTGCGGGGAAATCCGGCCATAGGTCAGGCCCCCGGCCGGGGTTCGGTGGCCATGGCGCCGCTGGCCTCGGCCGCCGCGACCTCATCCGGGGTCAGGCCGAGGATGTCGCGCAGCACGCGGCGGTTGTCGGCGCCGAAGCGCGGCGCCGCCCGGCGCTGGCTGCCCGGGGTGGCGTCGAGATGGATCGGCAGGCCGGGATGCGGGTGGCGGCCGGCATCGGGATGCTCCAGCACCGTGAAGAAGCCGCGATGCGCCAGGTATTCGCTGCGCGCGAGGTCGTGCGGGGTCTGCACCGGTGCCGCGGGAACGCCGGCCGCCTGCAGCCGGGCCGCAACCGCGTGCTTGTCCTGGGCGCGCGTCCAGTCGGCGATGATCGCGGTCAGCGCCTCGATGTTCTGCTGTCGTGCCGCCAGCGTGGCAAAGCGCGGATCGGCGGTGAGGCCGGGCTGCCCCATGACGCCGCACAGGGCCTGCCATTCCACCTCGGTCCCGGCCGCGATCGCCACCCACTGGTCGTCGCCACGGGCCGGGAAGGCGTCATGCGGGGCGGCATAGGGCGAGCGATTGCCGTTCGGCGCGGGGTCCCGGCCGGAGTCGATGGCCGCCAGCAGCTCCGGCCCGATCAGCTGCATCGCGGCCTCGACCTGCGGCACCTCGATATACTGCCCCTCGGCGGTCCGCTGCCGGTGCAGCAGCGCCGTCAGGATGGCCGCCGCGGCGTTGAAGCCGCCGATCGGGTCGAGATAGGAGGGGCCGGTGGTCTCCGGCTGGCCGCCGGGATAGCCGATCATGCTGGACATGCCGGTCGACATCTCCATGGTCGGGCCCAGCGCGGCGTAGCGCGCCATCGGGCCGTCGGCGCCGAAGGCCGGCAGCTCGGCCACGATGATGTCCGGCTTGATCCGGCGCAGGCTGTCATAGTCGAGCCCCAGCTTGGCCAGCGTGCCGGGGCGGAAGTTGCAGATCACCACGTCGCTGACCGCGGCCAGGCGCCGGATGATGTCGCGCCCCTGCCCCGTCTTCAGGTCGAGGATGCAGGACAGCTTGTTGACGTTCTGCGAGTTGAAGTGGAAGGCGCGGTCATAGGGCCGGTCGCCGGGGACGCCGTCCGGGAAGTTGACCGGGTTCGGCACCTCCTTGTTGAGACGCCAGGAATTGACCCGGGTCGGGGATTCGACATGGATCGGCTCGGCCCCGAGGAAGCCCAGCACCCGGCCTGCCATCGGCCCGGCCCAGGCGGTGGTCAGCTCGAGCACGCGCAGGCCCGCCAGGGGGCCGGCTCCGGTGGCGGGAGCGCCTGTTCCCGGCCGCCAGGCCGCCGGCGTCGACACCCCGCCATCGTCGGCACCGAGGCGCGGCGCGGCGGAACGGACCCGGCGCGGCGTGCGGCCCAGCCGGAACGGCGGCCCGAGGATCGGCCGCCCCTCCGCCGTCTCCCAATAGCCCCGCGCGGCGAGATGGGCGCTGCCGCGCAGCTCGGTCGGGCGATAGGCCTTGGCGGCGATCACCTCCTCCCGCTGCAGCGTGGCGACCAGCGCCTCGGCGCTGAGATCCGCGACCTTGTCCTGGATGATCGCGAACAGCTCCGCCCAATGGGCGCGACGCGGAACCGGGGCGCCGAAGCGTTCGTCGCGCTCGATCTGCTCGAGGCCGAGCGCGCTGCAGACCGCGCTCCAGCGATGGTTGTAGATCCAGATGCAGACCCAGCCGTCGCGGCAGCGCACCTGGCCGGCCGGGATGTTCGGGTCGCCCCGGCCCTTCACCGTGCCGTTGTAGATGTGCTGCAGCACATAGGGGAAGCACATCGAAGCGGCGGTCTCGGCCTCGTCCACGGTCACGGCCTGGCCGAGGCCGGTGCGCTCCCGGCTGAAAAGTGCGGCGGTGACGCCGACATAGGCCGCGAGGCCGGCGGCGAAGGAGGCGCGGCGGCCGCAGCCATGCAGCGGCTCGCGGCCATGGGCGCCGTTGTTGTGCATCATGCCCGACAAGGCCTGCAGCACGATCTCCGGCCCCTTCCAGGCGGCGAGCGGCCCGTCGGCGCCGAAGGGGCTGACCACCGCGGCGACGCAGCGCGGGTTGCGGCCGAGCACGTCGCGCGGCTCGGATCCCGGCGGCAGGATCGCGACATCGGCGCCGTGCAGCAGCCCGTCCAGGGCTCGGCGCCCGGCGGCGCTGCCCGGGTCGAGGCTGACCGAGCGCTTGCCGGTGTTGAGATGGAAGAACAGCAGCGACCCTTGGTCGCCGGCCTGGCTGAAGGGCGGCATGCGGCGGAGGGCCGATCCCTCCGGCGGCTCGACCAGCACGACCTCGGCGCCGAAATCGGCCAGCAACCTGGCGCAGTACTGGCCGCCGACGGTCTCGGACAGGTCGACGATGGTCAGCCCGGTCAATGCAGACATCGCGCCGCCTCCCCCGGCTTTCTCGTTGACCGGGACGATATCGGGTCTTGCATCCGTATGCAATGCCTCCATATCGTGCTGGAGGTGATGACGACCGGGCGGGATTCCGCCCGCGCCCGTGCTATGGCTGCGGCGGGCGACAGTGAGGGGAATCGACCTTGAGTTCCGGAGACCTGCGCAAACCGATCACGGCACGCCAGCTGGCGCGGATGATCGGCGTCAGCCAGTCCGCGGTCTCGCGCGCCTACACGCCCGGCGCCTCGATCTCGGGCGAGATGCGGCAGCGCATCCTGACCATGGCAGACAGCCTGGGCTACAGCCCCAACGCCATCGCCAGCACCCTGTCGAAGCGGCGCAGCAACATCGTCGGCATCGTCGTCTCGGCGATGCAGAACCCGTTCTACCCGGTGCTGATCGAGAAGCTGTCGCGCGGCCTGCAGCAGGTCGGGCAGCAGAGCCTGCTGTTCAACCTGACCCATGGCGCCGACATCAAGCAGCAGTTGGCGGCGCTGCGGCAGTACAGCGTCGACGCCGTCGTCATCGTCTCCGCCGCGCCCCTCTCCGGCGCGGCGCTGACCTGGGCGACCGAGGGCCGCACGACGATCATGATCAACCGCACGGTGCCGGATTCGAGCCTGACCAGCGTCTGCTGCAACAATGCCGAGGGCGCCCGCGCCATCGCCGACCATTTCCACGCGCTGGGCCGCCGCCGCGTGGCCTTCGTCGCCGGCGTGCCGCATGCCAGCGCCAATCTCGAACGCCAGCACGCCTTCATCGCCCGGCTGGCGGAGCTGGGCATGACCCTGACCGCCTCGGTCGCCGGCGGCGAATACAGCTACGAGGCCGGTTACCGCGCGGCGCTCGAGGTCGCCCGCGCCGGACGGCCCGAGGCGATCTTCTTCGCCAACGACATCCTGGCGATCGGCGGCGTCGACGCGCTGCGCGACGAGCTGGGGCTGTCGGTGCCCGGCGACATCGCGGTCGCCGGCTTCGACGACATCGCCATGGCTGGGTGGCCGCGCTATGCGCTGACCACCTTCCGCCAGCCGCTCGACGCCATGGTCGAGCGGACGGTGCAGCTGGTGACCGGCAAGGCGGAGCCGGCCGAAGGCAACGTCCATCTGCTGCCGGGGGAGCTGATCGTGCGGAAGACCACAGCGGGGTGAGGCGGGGAGGGAGAGCGGAGCCGCCGATATTGCCGTATCCACGCAAATCGCCCCCTCTTGAGTCCCCCCTCCCCTCGCGGGAGGGGGGTAGGGGGAGGGGGTTCTCTCGGTCGGCTCCGGCGTCGATCCAAAGGCCACGATGCGGCGGTGGCGAATCTGCCAGCCTTTCGCGCGCGGACGCGCGCAGACCCCTCCCCCTGCCCCCCTCCCGCAAGGGGAGGGGGGACTAGTAAGGAGATCCGTGCGAACCAGGATCGCGCGGCGGGCCAGCGTCATCTCACACCTGCAGCGCCGTGAGATAGGGCTCGTTGGCGAGGTCGTCGCGCAGCCCCGGCGCCAGGACCACCCGGTCGCCGGCCACCGCGCTGACATAGAATTGCAGATGGAAGGGCGAGTCCGTGTAGTCGGGCGGGATCACCGCGGCGAAGCCGTCGCCGCCCCGCCGCATCGGCATCGCCTTCCAGCGCTCGGCCTGGTTGACGTGGCGGTAGTGCAGCACCGGCTCGCCGCCGCCCGGCAGCGCCTCGGCAAGATCGGCCCGGACCTGCACGGCCTCGCCGCGCCGGAAGGTCGCCGGTGCCGTGACGCCCGCCGCCAGCCCCCGGGTCGGCCCCCGCCCCTGCAGCCGGGCGATCGCCGCCCTGGTCCGATCGTCGGGATGGACCGTCTCATGCGGCGGCTCGGACCGCATCGCCTGCAGGTCGGTCAGCTCGATCTCGATCTCGCGCAGCCGCTGCTGCCAGGAGCCGCGCAGCCAGCTCTGCGGCCCGTAGGTCAGGTCGTCGTGATAGACGTCGCGGGCGATGTCGGCGATGCCCTGCCAGGCCAGCACCGCCCGCTTCAGATGGGCCTCGGCCCGGTCCAGCGTCACCGCCGCCCTGGACAGCAGGAACAGCTCGACCCAGGTCGAGGCGCGGAACTTCTGGGCGAAGAACCGGGCGATGCCGGACAGGATGCCGGCATCGATGACGATGCGCTGGACCTCCGCCGTCTCGTAGGTCGCGCTGCCCTTGAGCGAGACCAGCGCCATGTCGCAGCCCTCGGCCAGCTTTTCCAGCCAGTCGGCGACATCGAGCGGCGAATAGCGCCGGTCGGCGCGGCCCTCGTGCAGAGCCTCGGCGAATTCCCGCGGCGTGGCGAAGAGCTGCGGGTCGAAGGTCGGGGCGTTGCCGAAGCGGACCGGCCCATCCATGTCGCTGCCATAGGGCCGGCGGTTGCCGACCGTGCCGACGGGCAAGTTGGAGTAGATCTCCGGCCAGTAGTGGTTGTTCGAGGCCGACGGCCCATGAGTCAGGCTGACCAGCGGCAGCACCCGGCTGGCCAGCGACAGCGCGATCTCGCAGGCCTCGGCGGCATCGCCGCAGGTCCGGCGGAGATGGCGCATCCAGCCGTCGCGATCCGCGTCCGGGTTGTAGAGCAGCCGGCCCCAGACCCGGTAGAGATAGGCGTGCTTCTGCCAGTCGTATTTCGTCGCCAGGCCCTGCTTCTGGTAGTTGAAGCGCTGCCCCGGCACGCCCGTGCCCATGCGGCCCTTGAACGAGCCGGGCTCGCACCACTCCACCCCGTCCGAACCGCAATAGGTCGAGCTGCGGCCGTAGCCGGCGGCCAGCACCGGGTCGCCCCACAGCAGCACGCGCTGGGTGCCGGCCCAGATCCGGTACAGCACCTTCCAGTCGCGGTCCTTGGGCAGCAGGTCGCCATAGCTGTAGCGCAGGAACTTGCGCGAACCCTCGCTGAGCTGCTCGCGCTCGCTGCGCGCCACCTCGGGCGGGTATTCGCGTTCCCGGATCGCCGATTGGTGGTAGGGCAGGCCCATATGCTCGGCCATGTATTTCGGCGAGGCGGTGATCGGCATGCCGGTGGCGCGGGCCAGGCCGATGGTCTCGTGGTCGAGGCCCTTGCCGTGCATGTCGATCTCGACCGGCCGGCCGGCGGCGGCGACGCCCTGGAACGCCTCTTCCCAGAACGCGTAGTCGCCCTCGGGGATGCCGCCCTCGACATGCACCCGGAAGGTCAGGCCAGTGATCTCCGGCACCGCTTGCAGCAGCGCAGTGATGGCGTCGCGGCAATAGGGCGCCAGATTGTCCCGGGTGATGCCGCGCACGGTGTAGTTGGCGTTCGGGACGTCGTCGAAATCGTAGCGCTGGGTCCACAGCGCCAGCTGGAAGTCGAGCCCGCGCCGCGCCGTCTCGCGGGCGATGAACTTCAGGGTCTCGAGATTGGCCTCGCGCTCCTCCGGCGTCAGCTCCTTGACGTCGACGCCGTAGCCGGGGAGGTCGAGCAGGAACGGGTACGGGAAGTAGAAATAGACGTCGCGGATGAAGTTGTTGTGGTACGGGTAGTTGTAGCCCATGCCCAGGGTCAGGGCGAAGCGGTTGAAGCGCTGGCTGGCCAGCATCGACAGGTAGTCGTGCCAGAACTGGCGGTCGTGGAACCAGCCCTTGTCCTCCTCTTCCGAGCAGAACAGCCGGGCGATGCTGCGGATGCGGGCCGAGGGCCGCTCCACCAGCGGCAGGCCGGGGCCGAACAGGTCGCCCTCGGCATGGCGGACGCGGTCGGCCAGCTCGGTCAGCGCATAGACCAGGCCGCGGGTATCGAAGCCCCAGGCGACGATGCCGTCCGCCACCGGCAGCAGCGCCAGGCCTTCCGCCGTCTCCGGCAGGGTCACTGACGCGGCAGCGGCCGCTGCCGACGCGTCGCGGTCGGCTCCCATCGCCACGCGGATGGTGAAGGCCCCTGGCGCCGAGCCGATCGCGGCCTCGACATCGCGCTGCCGCAGGGCGCGCAGCAGCTCCTCCGCCGCCCAGCGGACCGGGGCGGCGACGGCGCCGGGCATGAGGAGGGTGACGGGAGTCTCTGCAGCCATGGGGTCCTCGTGCCGTCCTGGTGTCGATCGGTCGCCGCGCGCTCAGATCAGCGCGGCGACCTCGTAGTCGGCGATGCCGTCGAGCGTGAAGCGGACGGTGGTGCCCGCCTGGGTGAAGGGCACGCCGCGGCCGGCGCGCAAGGCCTCCACGGACCGGATCGTCCGGCCCGGCGCGACCTCGAAGCTGACCGTCTGCGGGCCGAGCGGATAGGTCTCGCGCACCCAGCCCCGCATCATGTTCGGCGAGGTGTAGTTGAGGATGTGCAGGGCGTAGCCGTCCTGCGTCTGCCAGGGGAAGACATCGACCAGCCCCTGCCCTTCGATGCGCACCGGCTGGCGGCCGTCCAGCGCCCAGCGCACGGCATTCGCCATCAGGCGCGCGAGATCGCCATTGGTCGACAGCCAGAAGGACCGGTCGATGTCGCCGGAGAACCAGGCCACCCTGCCCTGCCCGTGCTGCCGCGCCGAGAGGGCGGTTTCCTCCGTCCGCGGCGTGTCGGTGTAGACCATCTCCGGCGGGAAGGCGGCGTAGGGCTCGACGATGCTCAGCAGATCGGCGCCGCCGGGCCTGACCGGCAGCCGGAACTCACCATAGGGCAGCAGCGTGGTGTCGCCGAAGCCGGACAGGATCGGGTGGTCGCCCTCGATGCGCGCGAGATGCCCGCGCCGGTGGTGCCGGTGCTCGCCCTGCGCCGCGGCGAAGGGCAGGCCGGCGACCTCGACCCCGAACAGCCGGGCCAGGGCCGGCGTGGCGCGGCGGTGGCCCCATTGGTCGAAGCAGCCGCTCTCGAAGGTCGCAACCACGGCGCCGCCACCGGCGACATACTCCTCGACGGCCCTGGCCTGGGCGTCGGACAGCATCGCCGTGTTCGGCAGGACGATGGCGGCGAATTTCTTCAGCCGCTCCGCGGTCAGGTTCTGCTCGTGCAGGAACTCGAACGGGATCCGGGCCTCGAGCAGCGCGTAGTACCAGCCCTGCAGGTAGTCGGTGACATCGCCGCCGCCGGGCGGCTGGTAGAAGGCGTTGGTCCGCTGCGAGAACACGATAGCGAGGTTCGACACCGGCGCGGTGTTGCGGAAATGCCGTTCATGCTCGGCCAGCCAGCCGAAGAAGGCCTCGCCGGTGCGGCGGAACCGCTGGTCGTCCGGCGCGCCGCCGAGCCAATGGTACCAGGGGACCATGCCGCTGGCGGTGGATTGCGCCATCCAGAGCGTCGTTTCCTCCGGCGCCTTGGTGGTGTGCCGCCAGAACGGGTCGGCATTGGCGTAGCCGCCGGTGACGTTGGTGACCGCCCGCCCGTCCATCACGGCATGGGCGACGCGGCCCTGCTGGGCGCAGTCCCACACCGGGGTCTGGTTGTTGCGGCCCTGGTGGTCGGCGTTGAACCAGCCGGCGACCTTGGCGATCTCCATCACGTCGGTCACCGCCCGGATGCCGCCGCCGAGATTGCCGACATAGAGGTTCTCCGGCGACCGCTCCTTGGCGATGCCGTCCCAGAGCCGCCAGATCTCGAGCACCCGGGCCTCGTAGATCCGGTGGAACTCCTGTGGCGGCAGCTTGGCCAGGTGCTGGTGGTCGGTGTTGTACCAATGCGGCCGGCGGCCGGTGCTGGGCCAGCCATTGGTGAAGAAGCCGTCGATGTCGTAGCGGGCGTTCATCTCGCGATAGATCGCCGACATCTGCTCCGTATAGAAGGTCGAGAACATGCAGCTGCGGAACAGCTCCGGCACCTCCGGATGGTGCACCGGCTGGCCGTCGGCGGTGCGCGCGACCCATTCCGGATGGGCCTCGGCGCCATCGGCGTAGCACCAGTTCGGGTCCATCCGCGCCACCACCCGCATGCCCTCGCGCTTGGCCGCGGCGGCGAACTCCCCGAACAGGTCGCGGTCGCCGAGATAGCGGCTGCGGTGGTGGTACGGGATCTCGGTCGGGTAGAACGCCATGATGCCGCCGCCGCTGAGCAGCAGCGTATTGATCTTCAGCCGCTTCCAATAGTCGATCCAGGCCGCGACATCGAGGGTCTCGGGATCGCGCTCGTTGAAGTTGTTCTGCCCCGCGCGGCGCATCGTGTCGTACCAGAAGGTGCCCGGCGCGAGGACGCGCCTGTCGCCGGGGGCGCCGCCGGAGCGAAGGGCGGTTTCGGTCATGGTCGTTCCTTCTCAGAGCGTTGCTCGGCGAGGGACGGCGCCTCAGGCGATCTTCGCCTTGTCCAGCCGCCAGTAGGCGTAGCCGGACGACACCTCGTAGCCGAGCGTGACCCGCGGATCGCGGGCGATGAGATAGCCGTTGGTGGCGATCGGCAGCACCGGCAGGTCGGTCATCACCTTGCGCTCGGCCTCCTGGATCAGGGCCAGGCGCTTGTCGTAATCCGGCTCGTTCCCCGCCTTGTCGAGCAGGTCGTCGATGCCGGGGATCACGACGCCGTAATGCGAGTAGTTGGCGCCGCCGCTGCCGTCGGACTTCACCTCCGCCACCTTGGACAGGATGTCGGCCAGCGGCAGCGTCGGCACCGGCGGATAGGCCGACGAGTTCTGCGGCAGCGCGTTCATGTCCTTGCGGTTGTTGGCGTGGAAGGTGGTGTGGTCGATCACCTGCAGGTTGATGGCGACCCCGACATTGCGCATCTGCTCCTGCACCACCAGCATCGCGGCGGAATAGTCCTCGCGCTGGCTGGTATAGGCGTCGAGGGTGAAGCCGTCGGGGTAGCCGGCCTCGGCCAGCAGCGCCTTCGCCTTGTCGGGGTCGAATTTGTAGAGCAGCTCCGCCGGCACCGTGTCGGCGGTGTAGCTGCCGGGGAAGCCGGGCGGGTTCAGGCCGTAGGTGCGGCGGCTGATCGGCGTCATGGCCGCGACGATGGCGTCGCGGTCGATGGCATAAGCGAAGGCCTGGCGGACGCGCAGGTCGTCCAGCGGCTTGCGCGTCAGGTTGAAGCTCATGGTGAACAGGCTGCCCGGCGCGGCCACGTCGAACAGCAGGTTCGGGTTCTTCTGCTGCATCGCCGGCACCCAGCCCGGCGCGCGCACGCCCTCGATCATGTGCACGTCGCCCGACAGCAGCGCCAAAGTGCGCGCCGTGGTGTCGAGGATGTAGATCACCTGCAGGTTCTTGGTGGCCGGCGCCCCGCCGAAATAATCCGGGTTGGCCGTCATCATGATGCCCTTGGACGGGTCGGAATCGATGCTGACGAACTGGTAGGCGCCGGTGCCGATCGGGTCGCGCTGGATCGCCTCGCCCTTCTCCTCGACCGCCTTCTTCGACAGGATGACGCAGGAATAGTCCTGGATGGTGCCGCTGAGCAGCAGCGGGTCGGGCTGGCGCAGCGAGACCGTCACCCCGTACTTCCCGTCCGGCTGGACGTCGGTGATGTTCTGGTACAGCACCTTGTTGCCGCCGACCTGCTTCGGGTCGCGCATGCGGTTCAGCGTGAACACCACGTCGTCCGAGGTCAGCTCGCCATAGCCCTTGTGGAACTGGACGCCCTGGCGGAGCTTGAAGGTCCAGGTCCTGGCGTCGGGCGACATCGTCCAGCTCTCGGCCAGCTGCGGCACGAACTCCTCCGGCCGCTCGGCGAAGCGGCCGTTGGGCGAGGCCACCAGCGTGTCGTGGATGTGCACGATCGACCAGTTGTCGGCCCCCTGGATCGAGTTCGAGGGGTCGAGCGTGCGGTTGTTGCGCGCGGCGAAGGCGATGCGGATGGTGTCGGTCGACTGGGCGGAGGCCCGGGTCCCGAGGGTCGCCGTCAGGCCTGCCCCCAGCAGCGCAGCCGATGCCCCAAGAACGTCCCGCCTGGTGAAAGGCATAGGTTCCTCCCCATCGGATTTTTTGAGGCAAACGGACCCACCTCCTCAAATCGATGAGGATTGCCGCGGATCTTTGCCTGTGATGCGACAATGGTAGCGCTGCCATTTTCGCAGAGTCAAGATACCACCTGGAGAATTATTGGATTCTTTCAGATGAGAGGCGGCGGAGATGGCGACCGTCTTGAATTGAGCCATAGTTCGCCGCGATACTGCCGGCGGACCGGAAGGAGACGACCATTTCCGAGAAGCCTCGCAAGAGCCGCAGCGGCGGCACGCCGACCATGGCCGATGTCGCGGCCTATGCCGGCGTCGGCATGATCACCGTCTCCCGGGTGCTGCGCGAGCCGCATCGGGTGTCGGAGACGCTGCGGCGGGTGGTCAACGACGCCATCCGCGAGCTGAACTACGTCCCCAACCTCAGCGCCCGCGCCCTCGCCTCCACCCGCAGCGGCGTGATCGGCGCGCTGGTGCCGTCGCTGACCCAGGTGGTCTTTGCCGACGTGCTGCGCGGCATCTATGACGGGGTGGACGGCACCGAGTTGCAGATCCAGGTCGGCAACACCCGCTACGACCCGCTGGAGGAGGAGCGGCTGGTCGGCCTGTTCCTGCGCCAGAAGCCGTCGGCGATGATCGTGTCGGGCATCAACCAGACGGCGAATGCCCGGCGCATGCTGGAGACTGCCGGGTGCCCGGTGGTGCAGATCATGGACCTGTCGCCGGATCCGATCGACCGGATCATCGGCTTCTCGCATGAGGATGCCGGCCGGCGGATGACCGAGCACCTGATCGCCCAGGGCTACACCCGGATCGCCTTCCTCAGCGGCTGGATGAACAGCCGCTCGGCCGGCCGCCGGTCCGGCTATCGGCAGGCGCTGGCGGCGGCGGGGCTGGACCGGCCGGACCTGGTGCATTCGATCTCCGACGCCACCCTGCCGCATCTGGCGGACAAGGTCAGCCCGGCGACCGGCCGGCCGATGCTGGAATTCGCAACGCCGGCCCTGGGGCGCGAGCTGTTCCGGCGGGCGCTGGCCGCCGACCCCAAGCTCGACGCCGTCTTCTGCAACAACGACATCCTGGCGCTGGGCGTGCTGTTCGAATGCCTGCAACGCGGCATCCGGGTACCCGAGGACATGGGCATCGCCGGCTTCAACGATCTCGACTTCATGGAGGCGGCGGAGCCGAGCCTGTCGAGCGTCCGCACCTATCGTTACCGCGTCGGCCACGCGGCGGTCGCGACGATCCGGGACGTACTCGCGGGCAAGCCCGGCGACCAGCGCATCGTCGATGTCGGCACCGACATCATGGCGCGCCGAAGCACGGATCGCCAGCGGGCTCTCTCGGGCTGACGCCGCGGCCTTACCCGGCCGCGGTGCCGGAAGCGGGTGCGACGAGGGGCAGGATCTCGGTGAAGCGCGTGAGCATGCGGATCTGCTGCAGCGCGAGGCTGCGGCAGTAGGCGTGGACGTCGAGATCTTCTGTTGTGGGTTCCATGGAACCTATCATGAACGAGATCGATACGAGCGCGCAATGAACATTACGTGAACATCCGTCCCGCCGCAGATCACGTGTTTTCGCCCGAGGCGCCCCCCTCACTGAATTCGGCGTTGCCGGAGGACGCCATCGGAATTTCAGCTAATGTCGGTGGCCCTTGTCGGTTCAAGCCATCATCAGGCCATCGAGACATGACTCCATCGCCTCGCTTTCTCGGCTTTCCCGATCGCCTCGCCGAGGACCGCACGCCCCGGGCGGTGATCTTCGGGGCCGGTCACGGCAGCACCTATCCCGGCCAGGACAGCAGCGGCCACGCCCTGGCCGCCGCCGCCATCCGCGCCGCGAGCCAGGAGGATGCCGGGCTGGTCGAGCACTGGGATTTCGATCTCGGCGGCCCGCTGTTCGACGGCGGGCCGGCCTGCTGCATCGACGCCGGCGACATCCCGACCGCCCTGCACGACAATGCCGGCAACCGGGCCCGGATCGAGGCGAGGACGCGCGAGATCCTGGCCCTGCCGGCCGTGCCGGTCCTGCTCGGCGGGGACGATTCCGTGCCGATCCCCTTCCTCGCCGGCTTCGCCGATCACGGGCCGGTCTGGATCCTGCAGATCGACGCCCATATCGACTGGCGCGATGAGCTGCATGGCGAGCGCCACGGCTATTCGAGCCCGATGCGCCGGGCGAGCGAGATGCCGCATGTCGCCGGCATGGTGCAGGTCGGCCTGCGCAGCGTCGGCAGCGCGCGCCTCGCCGAGATCGAGGCGGCGCGGCGCTACGGCAGCCGCTTCGTCACCGCCCGCGAGGTCCACGCCCGGGGCGTCGACGCCGCCCTCCGGCATATCCCGGACGGGGCGCGGGTCGTCGTCACGCTCGACTGCGACGGCCTCGATCCCGGCATCATGCCGGGCGTGGCGGCACGGACGCCCGGCGGCCTCACCTACACCCAGGCGATCGACCTGATCGCGGGCCTCGGCCGGCGGGCCCGGATCGTGGGCTTCGACCTGGTCGAGCTCTATCCCCCCGCCGACATCGACGGCCTGTCGGCCCTGACCGCCGCGCGCCTCCTGGTCAACGCGATCGGCACCATCGTCCGCCAGGCTTGAAAGCCGGGATCTTCGAAATCCAATGGCGGCAGCCGACCTGTCCCCAATGATCCCGTCTCACGACAGAGGTGCAATCCAACGCGAACGGAGGACGGCTGAAAGTGCACTGCACCGAAATCCATCAGGCTGCGGCGCGTCGAGCAGCTGACGAACCCTGCAAGACCGGCTCGCCGATCCGTCGCCCGGTCAAGTCACCAGCAAGCGCCGTGGCACCGATACTATCGTATAGTTTCGTGGTGGCGGGGGCTCGTGCATGAATCGCTCGTTGCCGCGTTTGTCTCTCCGCTACCCGGCGAGGGGTTTCGTCCTTCCAGGCGGCCACACACTTGCGGCGCAATGGGAGCCTTCCCGGCGCCAGTTTATCGATCTCGGAGCGCATAGACGAAATCGGAGGAGGATATGATCAAACTATTGGTTGCGATTTCAGCGGTGGCGGTCCTCGGGATGACAGGAGGATGTGCCGACCAGACGAGAGCTCCGGCACTGAGCGCCGGGTCCGTCAGCTGTCAGGAGGTCGGGACGACCGGGTGCAAGCCGGATCCGTCCTTTGGCCGCCAGGGTATGGTGGGTTGCCAGGAGGTCGGGACGACCGGGTGCAAACCGGATGCTTCCTTTGGCCGCGAGGGTATGGTGGGCTGTAAGGAGGTCGGGACGACCGGGTGCAAGCCGGATCCGGCACTCGGGGTTCAACGGCCCCAGACCCCAGGCATGCCGGCTGGGACGTAGCAGCAGCCGTCAACAATCGCAGGGCGCACCGGAAGGGCTGATGCCGCGGCGTCAGCCCACCCCGTTGCCAGATCCCGGCGCCACCAGCGGCAGGATCACGGTGAACCGTGTCCCCTGCCCCGGAGCGGAATCGACCGTGATCTGGCCGCCCAGGCTGGCCGTCACCAGGTTGTAGACGATGTGCAGCCCCAGGCCGCTGCCGCCGGCGCCGCGGCGGGTGGTGAAGAACGGGTCGAAGATCCGGCCGATATTCTCCGGCGGGATCCCCACCCCGTCATCGGCGAAGTCCAGGATCACCCGCTCGGGCTCCGGCCCCGGCGCCACCAGCAGCGTCACCGACCCGGCCGTGCCCTCCGGGAAGGCGTGGGCCAGGGCGTTGATGACCAGGTTGGTCACCACCTGCGACACTGCGCCCGGGAAGCTGTCCATGACGATGCCGTGCGGGCAGCGCAGCGTCACGCTGTGCGGGGTGCGGCGATAGTTCGGGCCGAGGCTGACCAGCACGCCTTCGAGATACTCGCCGAGATCGAAGCTGCGGCGCTCGGCGCTGGTCTGGTCGACCGCGACCTGCTTGAACTCGCGGATCAGCCCCGCGGCCCGCTCCAGGTTCGACAGCAAGAGCCGCGACACCTCCCCCGCTCGGTCGACGAAGCGCTCGAGCTCCGACCGGCGGATCTGCCCGCCGGCCACCACCGCGGCGAAGCTGCGCGCCCGCTCCTCCAGATGCGAGGCGGCGGTCAGGGCGGTGCCGACCGGCGTGTTGATCTCATGCGCCACGCCGGCCACCAGCTGGGCCAGCGACGCCATCTTCTCCGCCTGCACCAGCTCGGCCTGGGTGCGGCGCAGATCGGCGACGGTGCCCTGCAGCTGCTCGTTGACCCGGACATATTCCGCCGTCCGCTGCTCCACCCGGCGCTCCAGGTCGGCGGCGCTGCGGCGCAGCTCCTCGTCCATGCGGCCGCGCTCGATCGCGGCGCCGATCAGGCTGGCCGCCGTCTTCAGCACGTCGATCTCGTCCGGCTGCCAGGACCGTCCTTCCTCGCGGACATCGTCGAAGCCCATGGTGCCCCACCACCGGCCGCCGAACAGGATCGGCACCTTGAGGTTCGAGCGCACGCCCTGGCGCCGCAGCTCCATCTGCTCCAGCTCGCTGCCGATGTTCCAGCCGCTGAGGGCGGCGGCGCCCGTCATGCGCTGGTCGATCAGCGCCTTGAGCACGGCCGGGTCGTCGGGCAGCGGATGCTCCTGCATCTTCGGGTCGTCGATCAGTGCCGGCACACCCTCGGCCACCCATTCGTAGCTGTAGCGGCTGGTCGGGCGCCCCCCGGGGGTGTCGAGCACCTCGAAGATGTAGGTCCGGTCGGTGCCGGTGGCGCGGCCCAGCCGGGCCAGCAGCTCCTGGATGCCGGCCCGCCAGGTGCTGCGGCCGATGATCTGGGTCGCGGCATAGCCGATCGCATCCAGCATGGCGGTGCGGCGGGCGTCCTGCACCAGCGTCGCGGCCAGCCGCCGCTCGCTCTCGCCCAGCGCCGATTCGCGCCGCTTGATGTCGGTGATGTCGACATGGATGCCGACGATGCCGCCCTCATGCGTCGGCCGCTCGGTCATGCGGATCCAGCGGCCGTCGGCCAGCGGCATGTCCAGGGGCGGCGCATCGCCGCGATGGTGCCGCAGCCGGCGCCGCATCTGGTCGACGGCATCGCCGGATTCGGCATACATGCCGCGCTCGATCGCCGTCTCGATCAGCGTCCGGAACGGCGTCCCGGGCTGCAGACCGTCCTCCTTGATCCCGTACAGCCGGCGATAGGCGTCGTTCCACAGCACCAGCCGGTCCTCGGCATCGAACAGCACGAAGCCGTCATGCACCGACTCGATCGCATCGGTCATCCGCAGGCGCAACCCGTCCAGCTCGGCCTTGGCGTCGATGCGGGCGGTCACGTCCTGCCAGATCATCAGCACGCCGCCATCGTCCTGGCGCCGCTCCTCGAACTGCAGCCAGCGCCCGTCGCGGTCGCGCAGCACCGCCGGTTCGCGCAAGGCCGCGTCCGGCAGCGGTATGGCCAGCAGCCGCTCGGCCCGCGCCACCTCCCCCGGTGCCAGCACGGCGTCGGCCAGCAGCCGGATGTGGTCGGCCCTGGTGCTGCCGGGCCGGAACTGCCCGACCAGCGCCGGGAACAGCATGCTGGCGGCGCGGTTGGCGGTCTGGAACGCGCCGTCGCCGGCATAGCGGATCAGCCCGACATCGACCGCGGTGATCGCCTCCTTCATGGCGCCGCTGTCATGGCGCGACGTCACGTCGGTGAAGATCTTGAGCAACCGGCCGTCGGGCAGGCGCCTGGCCTCGAGCGACAGCCACCGCCCATCCTTGGTCTGCCGGGCATAGGTGATCGGCGGGTTGCGCTGGCGCTCCAGCGCGGCGGCGATGTGGCGGTCGATGAACGGGCGTTCGGCCGGCTCCAGATGGGTCTCGAAGAAGCGGCGCACCGTCTCCTCAAAGGGCAGGCCCGGGCGCAGCAGGTCGGCTTCCTCAGGAAACAGCGTCAGATAGGTGTCGTTCCAAGCCAGGATGCGGTTCTCGGCATCGAGCAGGCAGATGCCGGCGCCGAGGATGGCGGCAACGGCATCGAGCACCGGATCGAGGACCGGTCTCGACGGCGGCGGCTCTCCCGATCGGCTGGCGGCCGTCACGCTGGTCCCGTCCTTCCGCACGCACCCACAACCCGATTTCCAGCGCCCGTCGGCATGGCGCGATACAGACGATACCAAAAACCCCGCGGCGCGACATGAAGCTGATACGGCGCGGCGCGATGATGCGGATCAACGGCCGGGTCGTCCGGCACCACACCGGGGGTCACCATGTTCCGCATCGTCCTGCCCGTCGTCGCCCTGACCGCGGCCTTCCTGCACGCACCGCTGCCGGCCGTCGCCCAGGGCACCGTCACCGGCACCTACCAAGTCGACGGCACCAACCCCAACGGCAGCAAGTATTCGGGCGTCGCCGTGGTCGAGGCCACCGGCCAGACCTATCTCATCACCTGGACGGTCGGCGGCTCCAAATCGGTCGGCCGGGGCGTGTTCCTGGACAAGACCCTGGCGGTTGGCGGCGTGCTGGGCAACGGCGGCTTCGTCTTCGCCATGTCGCCGAAGAACGGCAATCTCGAAGGCGTCTGGGCCGACATGCAGCGCGGCACCACGCTGGGCGCCGAGGTCTGGACCCGGGTCAAATAGCAACGGTCGCGACCGCCGTGCCGCACCGTGCAGCGACGCTGCAAGGCCCCGAAAGTCATGTCATACTGGATCATGTGCGAGCCGGTCGGGTTCGGCCCCCCCGACCGGTCCATTCGGGACCGATGCATGATCCAGCCTCACATCGCGGTGGTCGACGACGATGCGTTCCAGCGCCGGGTGCTGGAGGAATACCTGTCCCGGCAGGGCTATCGCGTCAGCGGGGCCGAGAGCGGCGCCGAGCTGCGGGCGCTGCTGGCGCGCCGCGATCCGGTCGACCTGATCCTCCTGGACGTGCAGATGCCGGGCGAGGACGGCTTCGCCGTCGCCCGCTTCGTGCGCGAGCGCGGCAACATCGCGATCATCATGGTCACGGCGGCGTCCGACACGGTGGACCGCGTGGTCGGGCTGGAGACCGGGGCCGACGACTATGTCGTCAAGCCCTACGAGCCGCGCGAGCTGGCGGCCCGGATCAAGAGCGTGCTGCGCCGCAGCGGGCGCAACGGGGCGCCGCCGCCGGCCAATGGCCGCCTGCGCTTCGGCCGCTGCATCCTGGACCTCGACGCCCGCCGGCTGACCACGCTCGAGGGCGACGGCGTCGCCCTCGCCGCCTCGGAATTCGCGCTGCTCAAGGTGTTCGCCCAGCATCCCAACCAGGTGCTCAGCCGGGATCGCCTGCTCGACCTGACCAGCAACCGCGAGATGGAACCCTTCGACCGGTCGATCGACCTGCGGATCACCCGGATCCGCCGCAAGATCGAGGTGGACCCCAGCAAGCCGGAAGTGATCCGGACGGTGCGCGGCGCCGGATACATATACGCTCCGGACGGGGATTGATCGGGGACGGCCGGGCAGCGCACCGGCGACGAGGGGGAACGACATGACGGGCAAGGAGACGCCGGACGATTTCCTGGTGCTGGACGACGCGCCGGAAGAGGCGGCCGCCCCGTCCGAGCCGTGGCGCGTCCTGGTCGTCGACGACGATGCCGAGGTGCACCAGATCACCCGGCTGGTGCTCGACGGCTTCAGTTTCTCCGGCCGCGGCGTCGCGCTGATCGACGCCTATACGGCGGCCGAGGCGATGGCGATCCTGCGCCGGACCGACGACGTGGCGCTGATCCTGCTGGACGTGGTGATGGAGACGGAGGATTCCGGCCTGCGCTTCGCCCGCTGGGTGCGGGAGGAGCTGGGCAACGCCACCACCCGGATCGTGCTGCGCACCGGCCAGCCCGGCCAGGCGCCGGAGCAGGACGTGATCCTGGCCTACGACATCAACGACTACAAGGCGAAGACCGAGCTGACCCAGACGCGGCTGCTGACCACCATGGTGGCGGCGCTGCGCGCCTACCAGCAGATCCGCGCCATCGAGGACGGGCGGGCGAAGCTGGCCCAGGCCAATGACGCGCTGGAGCACACGGTGGCGCACCGGACGGCGGCGCTGCGCGAAAGCGAGCGGCTGCTGCGCGACATCCTGGACCGCAGCCCGATCAGCATCGCCATCTACGGCCGGGACGGCAATTTCCTGTTCGCCAACCAGCGTCACCTCGACCTGTTCGGGCTGGCCGGGCAGGCCGCGTTCCGCCGCAACCCGCGCGGCCTCTACGCCGATCCGGGCGACGCCGCCAGGCTGGAGGCGGCACTGCGCGAGACCGGCCAGGTGCAGGACGCCGAGGTCGAGTTCCGCACCGGCGAGGGCGGCCGCTTCTGGGGCCTGCTGTCGCTCGAGCGCATCGTCTTCGAAGGCCAGTCCGGCACCATCGCCTGGACCTACGACATCACCGAGCGGCGGCTGGCCGAGCAGGTGATGGCCGAGGCCCGGCAGGCCGCCGAGACCTCGGCCCGGGCCAAATCCGAGTTCCTAGCGGTGATGAGCCACGAGATCCGCACCCCGATGAACGGGGTGCTGGGGATGCTGGAGGTGCTGGAGCAGTCGCGGCTGGACGACGGCCAGCGCCAGTCGCTGCAGGTGATCCGGGATTCGGCGCGGACGCTGCTGCGCATCGTCAACGACATCCTCGACTTCTCGAAGATCGAGGCCGGCCGGCTCGAGCTCGAATGGACGCCCGTGTCGATCAGCGCCGCGATCGACGGCGTGATCAGTGCGCTGAGCCCCCAGGCCCGCGACAAGGGCCTGACCCTGCAGGGCACGACCGGTCCGGCGATCCCGGAGCTGCTGCTGGTCGATCCCGTCCGGCTGCGCCAGATCCTGCTGAACCTGGCCGGCAACGCCATCAAGTTCACCGAGGCCGGCGGCGTCCGCATCGACGCCTCGCTGGTCCGGCGGGAGGCCGGCCGGGCCCGCATCGCCATCGCCGTGATCGACACCGGCATCGGCATCAGCCCGGCCCAGCAGGACCGGCTGTTCCAGCCCTTCTCGCAGGCCGATGCCTCGACCACGCGCCGCTTCGGCGGCACCGGGCTGGGCCTGTCGATCGCCCGCAGGCTGGCCGGCATGATGGGGGGCGACGTCACGGTCGACAGCGAGGCCGGCCGCGGTGCCACCTTCCGGGTGACGCTCGACCTCGCCATCGCCCGGGCGGCGGACCAGCCGTCGGAGCTGGCCCGGGCAGCGCTGCCCGACGTGGCGGATCTGGACCAGGCCCGCCGCGAAGGCCGCCTGGTGCTGGTGGTCGACGATCATCCGGTGAACCGCCAGGTGCTGGTGCGGCAGCTGCAGCTGCTGGGCTGCGCCGCCGACACCGCCGCCGATGGCGAGGAGGCGCTGTCGGCCTGGGCCGCCGGGTCCTATGCCATGGTGCTGACCGACTGCCACATGCCGGTGCTGGACGGCTTCGAGCTGACCCGGCGGATCCGCGACGCCGAAGCCGCGCCCAAAGGCGCTCAGGCCCGGATCCCGATCGTCGCCGTCACCGCCAATGTCCTGGCCGGCGAGGCCGAACGCTGCCGCGCCGCCGGGATGGACGACTATATCGGCAAGCCGGTGCAACTGGCCCGGCTGCAGGAGGTGCTGCAGCGCTGGATGCCGGCGGCCGGGCCCGGGGCCCCTGCCCCGGCGCCGGCGGCGGCCGCCATCGACCCGAGATCGCTGGCCGGCCTGTTCGGCGACGACACCGCCACCATCGCCACGATGCTGGCGGATTTCGTCGCCGCGGCCAGGGCATCGGCCACGGCGATCCAGTCCGCCGTCGCCGACGGGCGGGCGGCTGACGTCTCGGCCGAGGCGCATCGCCTGAAGGGATCCGCCCGCATCGTCGGCGCCGGCGCCCTGGGCGACGCCGCGGAGGCGCTGGAGCATGGCGTCAAGGCGCAGGCCATCGACCTGGCCGACCGCGCCGACCGCATCGCGGCCGAGCTGCGTCGGGTCGAGGCGGAGATCGCCGGCCGCGGCTGAACCGGCCGCGATACAGACGATACAACTCTCCCGGCGCCGCGACATCACGGCGATACAACCGGCGACTAAGCTTGCCCCCGGCCGCCGGGATCGTCCGAGGCCCCGGGCGAGTCCGGCGAGGGGAGGAGAGCTGGGTATGATCACGATCATCGTCCTGGCGGCGATTCTGGTCGTTGGGCTGCTGTGGTACGGCGGCCTGTCGTTCTCCGCGGTCGTCGCCGGGACCACCGTCTCGGGCTCGGTCCTGTTGCAGTTCCTGGGGTGATCGCGCCGCGGCGGCCGACCAGGCCGCCCGCGAATTCGATCACCACCCCACAGCCAAAATCGACATTTTCAGGCAAATTAAAAACAACTGCTTTATTGTAATACTTGCAATAGAACTTCGACACGCACCAATTCATCCGATATATCTCTGAGACGAATCGATTATCAGAGTAATTTCTCAGACCGTGTTTGGCTCGAGATCCCATAACGCGTCGATGGCCGGGCCGGCCGGCGCATCGTCCCGGCGACGCGGCGCGGTCCGCGCCGGGCCCGGGCATCCGGACGGGCGGGATCGGGGCAACGGACTCAGCGACAGGCGGGAGGCCAGGAGAATGCTGGACGGTGCGAGGAAGCGGCGCCCCGGATGGTGGGCGGCCGCGGTGCTTTCGGGCGTGCTGGCGGTCGGATGCGCCGCCCCGGCGCTGGCCCAGACGCTGCCCCTGCCCCCGGGCGATGTGGTGTCCGGCCTCGTCTACCGCCGGGACGGGACCTCGGTGCCCTTCGTCAGGACCGGCGCCGACGCCAACGCCTATATCTTCAGCACCGCGCCGACCGAATCCTTCGTCAACTCGGCCCCGGCGGCGGTGGTGCGGACCACGGCCGACACCCAGTATGTCCGCGTCTATACCGAAGGCACCACCCGGCCGGTCGGCGGCTTCATCGCCGGCTCCGACACGGTGCGCGGCATGACCGCCGCGGAGATCAAGGACCGGCTCGCCCTGCCCTATCTGCCGGATTCGCTGACCATCGTCCGCGTGCCGGCGGGAACCTGCATCCTGACCGGGAGCGGCGCGCCCATCCTCGGCAACTTCCCCGCCAATCCCCCCTCGATCCCGGTCGGCGGCCCCTGGGGCAGCGGCGGCACGGCGCAATCCCTGCTGATCGGGCGCACCGACGATCCGAACTGCGCCAACCCGCAGTTCCTGCCGTCCGACGCCTACACCAACCGGCAGCTGATCGGCGACAAGGCCCTGGCCTATGCGCCGCGGGCCGGCGGCGGCAATGCGGGCGCGATCGGCGAGGCCCTCGATCGCGCCACGCCGCCGCAGCTGTTCGGCGACATGGACCGCGTCTACAACAGCCTCGACCTCCTGAACTACGGCGACGACGACCCGCTGCGCTCGGCGTTGCAGCAGCTGAGCGGCGAGGTCTATGCGGATCTGCCCTCGGTCGAGATCGCCGGCGCCCAGACCTTCCTGAACGCCCTGCAGCAGCAGATGCGCCAGTCGCGGACCAGCGGGTCCCGGACCGGCGGCGGCACGACGGCCGGCGGGTTCGCCGCCGCAGGGCCCGGCGAGCCCGGCACGACGAGCGCCTGGGTCGCCGGCCTGGGCAGCTTCGGCCGGCTGTCGGGCGACGACGACACGCATGATCTCGATTTCGATGTCCTCGGTGTCGCCATCGGCTTCGACCATCGCCTGGACAACGACCTCGCCATCGGCGGCGCGCTGGCCCTGTCGAGCAGCAGCCTCGACACCCGGAAGCTGTCGGGCGACGGCGACCTGACCACCGTCTCGATCGGCTTCTATGCCAGCTATTCGCCGGCCGCCTGGTATGTCGACGGCGCCCTGGGCTATGCCCATGGCTGGGGCACGGTGAGCCGGACGATCTCCTTCCCCGGCATCGATCGCTTCGCCGCCGCCGACACGGATTCGAACCTGTTCCTGTCCGGCATCGAGACGGGCTATCGCCTGGTGCTGGGCGACAGCACCGACCTGACGCCTTTCGCCGCGTTCCAGACCATCGTCGTCGGACAGGACGAGATCAAGGAGAGCGGGGCCGGCGCGATCAATCTCGAGATCGGCGGCCAGACCGTCACCTCGGCCCAGGGCATGCTGGGCGCGGAGCTGGCCCATCGCTTCGATCTCGGACTGGGCGCGCCGCTCGGGCTGTCGCTGCGGGCGGCGTGGAGCCACGATGTCGGCGATACGGACCGGTCCTTCGACGGGCGGTTCGAGGGCTCGGATGCGGAGTTCACGGTGGACGGCGCCCGCGCGCCGCGCGACCTGGCCAGGATCGGCGTCGGCATCACCCTCGCGGCGCAGTCGGTGAACCTGTTCCTGCGCTACGATGGCAGCTTCGCCGACAGCTATCGCAGCCAGGCCGCCACCGGCGGGTTGCGCGTCAGCTTCTGAACGGTCGCGGCCCGGGCAGGTCCAGGCCTACTGGTCGACGACCGAGCCGTCCTTGTGCAGCCGGGTGTGCATCTTGCGGGGCCGGTACGGGAACCTCTCGGCCGCATCGGGGCGCAGCGAGACGCCGATCCCCGGCTCGTCGCTGATCGTCAGGAAGCCCTCGCCGTCGTGCCGTGCGGCGCCGCTCACCAAGCTGTCGGAGTCCGGCCGCTTGTCGGTGACGTCCCAGGTGTCGTTCGGGAATTCCTGCAGCACGAAATTCGGCGCCGTCGCCGCGATCTGCAGGCAGGCGGCCGTCGACACGGCGCTGAGCGGGTTGTGCGGCACCACCCCCGCATGCGACGCCTCGGCCAGCGCCGCGATCTTGCGGGCGCCGGAGATGCCGCCGACGATGCAGACATCCGGCCGGACCATCTGCACCGCGTTGCGGGCCAGCAGCATCTGGAACTCCCACAGCGAGGTCATGCGCTCGCCCGTGGCGATCGGGATCGAGATCTTGTCGGCGACATAGGCCATCTCGTCGAGATTGTCCGGCGTGATCGGGTCCTCGATGAACAGCGGGTAGAAGGGCTCGATCGCCCGCCCGAGCTGGACCGCCTCATAGGGGGTCATCCGCCGGTGGATCTCGATGCAAAGATCCATCCCCCGCCCGGCGATGCGCCGGTATTCCTGCACGGTGTCGACCGCGTCGGCGATCTTCTCGGCATGGGTCTGGAAATAGGGCACCTCCCGCCGGCTGTCGAGGAACGGCGTCAGGTGGCCGACGGCGGTGAAGCCCATCGCCTTGGCGGCTTCGATGCCGGAGAACAGCTCCTCCTTGGTCTCGCCGAACACATGGTAATAGGCCCGCGCCTTGTCCCGCACCTTGCCGCCGAGGAGGGCATGGACCGGCGCCTCGAAATGCTTGCCGGCGATGTCCCAGAGGGCGATGTCGATGGCGCTGATCGCCGCCATCACCGCCGAGCCGCGGAAATGCGCCCAGCGGTACATGTACTGCCAGTGATGCTCGATCCGCAGCGGGTCCTGGCCGAACAGATAGTCCTTGAAGCGGAGGACGGCCCCGGCCGTCGCCTCGTGGAAGCCCCAGGCCCCGCCTTCGCCGAGCCCCACCAGGCCGTTATCCGTCCGGATCTCGACGAACAGGTAGCGGTCCACCAGGATGGTCTCGACGCTGTCGATGCGCATGTCTCTGTCCTTCAGGCAGGGTTGAACGGCGCCTGGCCGTTCGGGATCAGGATGGCGGCGTCCGGCTCGACCCGGATGCGAATGGTCTCGCCGGCGGACGGCGCAGCCCGGGCCGGCAGCTCGGCGCGCAGCGCGAGGCTGCCGATGCGCAGCAGGCAGGTGACGACCGGCCCGAGGAAGCCGACCGACGCGACCTCGGCGTCGAAGCCCCCGTCCTCCCCGTCCCGCACGCGCAGGACGCTCTCGGCCCGGATGCAGGCCAGGACCGGCCCGGACGGCCGGACGGCGTCGGGCCGCGGGAACTGGCCCTCGATCACCGGCCCGCCATCCAGGGCGACAAGCGCCCGCCCCTCCCCCGCCGACCGGACGATGCTGGCGTCCAGGATGTTGGCGTTGCCGATGAACTCAGCGGCGAAGCGGCTGGCCGGCCGGTCGTAGAGATCCCGCGGACTCCCGGACTGGACCATCTCGCCATCCTTCATCAGGATGATCCGGTCGCTCATCAGCATCGCCTCGGACTGGTCATGCGTGACGTAGAGCGAGGTCTGGCCGAGCCGCCGCTGCAGCTCGACCAGCTCGAAGCGCATGCGGTCGCGCAGCCCGGCGTCGAGGTTGCTGAGCGGCTCGTCGAACAGCAGCAGCCGCGGCGAGGTGACGACGGCGCGCGCCAGGGCGACCCGCTGCTGCTGCCCGCCGCTGAGCTCGGTGCCGTAGCGGGCGGCGAAGCCGTCGAGGCCGACCGTCTTCAGCGCTTCGCCGACCTTGGCCTCGACCGTCGTAGCAGGCTCGCGCCGCGTCCGCAGGCCGTAGGCGACATTCTCGAACACGGTCATGTGCGGCCAGACCGCATAGGACTGGAACACCATGTTGATGCCGCGCTTCTCGGGCGGCACGTCGCGGCCATCCGCCGCCACGATCTCGCCGCCGATCCGGATCGTTCCGGCCGAGGAGCCTTCGAGGCCGGCGATGCAGCGCAGCGTCGTGGTCTTGCCGCAGCCGCTGGGCCCCAGCAGCGAGACGAATTCGCCATCCTCCACGGTGAAGGACAGGTCGCGCACCGCCGTGACGCTGCCATAGGCGACGACGAGGTCTTCCACGCTGAGCTTGGCCATGACGCTCCTTCCGGCCGTGGTTCAGACCGCCTGGGACAGCCTGACCCTGAGGACGTATCGGCCGACGGCGATCCCCGCGATCAGCAGGACCGTCTGCAGCAGGCCGACGATGGCGGCGTTCTGCACATTGCCGAATTCGAGATAGTCCCAGGACATCACCGACAGGACCTTGTTGCTCGGCGACGCCAGCAGGATCGCCGCACTGATCTCGCGGACCGAGAAGATGAAGACCAGGATCCACGCGGCCAGGATGCCGGGCCGGATCAGCTTCAGCGTCACCTGCCGGGCCGTCCGCCAATGCGATGCGCCGCAGACCGACGACGCCTCCTCCAGCGCCTTGTCGATCTGCAGGATCGAGGTGTCGATCATGCGGTAGGCGAAGGGGATGTAGGAGGCGACGAAGGCGATCACCAGGATCCAGATCGTCCCGTAGGCCGGCGTCATCAGATAGGTCCAGAAGATGCCGGTGCCGAAGACGATGCCGGGGACGGCGATCGGGAACATGGCGATGGCGTCGAGGATGCCGCCGCCGCGCACATGCAGGCGCCGCACCGCATAGGCGATGACGGTGCCGAGCAGCACGCACAGCGTCGGCGACAGCACCCCGACCAGCAGCGTGTTGCCGATCGACTGCTGCACCGCCACGGAGCCGAGCACCGACCGGAAATTATCCAGGGTGAAGGTGGCGTCGAGGATCGAGGACGAGGTGAAGCTGGTGAAGGCGACGTAGAGCAGCGCCAGATAGGGCAACACGATCGCGAGCACCACATAGGCCAGGATCGCGAGCATCGCCGGCCCCCGCCAGCCGCGCAGCCTGACCAGGCGGGTGCGGTAGCCGCGGGCGGTCACCGTGACGAAGCGCGTCGCGGCCTTCGAGGCGAAGCGGTAGAAGAAGACGCCGATCAGCGAGATCCAGAATAGGAGAGTCCCAATCGCGGCCGCCCGGGCGTAGTCGAGCGGGAAGGTCGCGACCGCCCGGTAGATGTCGACCGCCAGGAACGGCATCGCCTGCGTGCCGCCGAGAGCCGCCGGGATCGAGAAGGTGCCGCAGGTCAGCACGAAGACGAAGAAGAAGGCCGAGACGATCGACGGCCGGACCACCGGGAAGGTCACCTTCAGCGCCGTCGCCAGCGTGCCCGCCCCGTTGAGGCGGGACGCCTCCTCCATCGATGGGTCCATGCCCTTCAGCGCGGCCGAGACGGTCATATAGGCGTAGGGCACGTTGTAGAGGGCCATGACCAGGATCACCCCGCCGGCGGTCATAACGTTGATCACCGGCCCGGTGGTGCCCAGCAGGTCGTGGGCCAGCACGTTCAGCAGCCCGGCGTTGGGCGAGGCCAGGACCAGCCAGGCCAGCGCCCCGACGAAGGGCGACAGATAGAGCGGCGCGATCACCGCGTTCTCCATGAGCCCCCGGGCGGGCAGGTCGGTCCGGGCCAGCAGCCAGGCCAGGGCGATGCCGATGACGCAGGCGACCAGGGACACCAGCAGCGATGCCCCGACGGTGACCGCCAGGGTCTTGAGATAGGGCAGCGTCGTGTAGACCGCGGCGAGGCTGCGCAGCGAGAACTGGGCCCGCGGATCGACGAAGGTGCCGGTCCGCACCGCGCCGACGAACATCAGCACGATCGGCACCAGGACCAGCACGCCGAGCAGGAGGCCGAGGACGAGCGGCAGCGTGAGGCCGCGCCGGCGCCGGCGCAGCGCGGCATAGCCGGCCGGGCGATCCTCCGTCCTCGGCGCGGGCACGGTCGTGGAGACGGTCATCGCGCGCCTCAGCGGCCGAAGATCCCGTTCCACTCGGCGATGATCGGCTTCGCCGGGTCGACATAGCCGGCGTCGTGCAGGTAGTCGATGTAGAGATCCTTGGGATCGGCGTACCAGTCCTCCTTATACCAGTCCGCTTTCGCCGCCTTGCGGGGGTCGACCGTGTCGTCCCGGGCCGAGGCGACGCCGGCGACCTTGAACCAGGCCGCCTGCCCTTCGGCGCTCGCCGCCCAGTGCTGGAACAGCCGGGCCGCGTTCGGATGCGTGGCCCCGGCCGAGATCGCCTGGACCGTCAGGTTGGCCGGCGTCGGATCGGGGAACACCCAGCGGATCGGCGCGCCCTTGAGGTAGAGGCCGCCCATGTCGCTCTGCGAGGCCTGGTCGACGATCGCGTGCTCGCCCGCCGCCAGCCGGTCGTACATCGGCGACTTGCTCTCATAGACCTGCGGCTTCAGCGCCGCCATCTTCGCCAGGAAGTCGGGCCCGAACTGGTCGCGCTTCCCGCCCAGGAACATGTAGACATAGGAGTAGCTGCTGCCGCCGGAGGCCGGGGTGCCGGTGGCGAAGCGGCCCGCCCAGCGCGGATCGGTCAGGACGTTCCAGCCGCCCTCGCGGATCAGCTTGTCCTCCTCCGGCGTGACCTTGGTGGAATTCCAGGCGATCCCCATGGCATTGACGAAGATGGTGTACCAGACGCCGTCCTTCTTCATCTCCGGCCGGATGCCGGCCGCCGAGGCCGGGGCGTAGTCCGCGATCAGCCCCTCGTCATGGGCGGATTCGATCAGCACCGTGTCGGTGATCTGGACGAGGTCGGCGATGTGCTGCCCGACGCGCTCCTCCGTCAGCCAGCGCTCGAACAGCGGGTAGCTGGGGCCACGAACATTCTGCGTCGTGATCCCGAACTTGTCGGTGAAGGCCTTGGTCCAGACCGCGGTCGGGTCGATCGCGGTGGTGTGATAGTAGGTCAGCGTGCCTTCGCCCTTGGCCGCGGCGACCAGCCCGGCATCCGGCTCGGTCGCACCTTGAGCGAACCCCGTCCGGCCCAGAAGGGCTCCCAGCCCGGCCAGTGCGCCGCCCTGCAGGACCCGGCGGCGCGACCAGGCGCCATGCGAACCGAAGCGCGAACGATCGTCGAAACCGGCCATGACGCTCCTCCCAGGATTTCTTGTTCGAGGGGTGCCTCTGCGCACGTCCCTTTCATCGAGCTCCCGTACATTTGCGCAAATATATTTGCGCGTCAACGCTGCCGTCGCGATACTCTCGCGGGCAGGACATCAGGATGGCGAGAGATGGCGAAGGAGAAGGCAGTCGACCCGTGGGTGAGCCCGGCTCCCGAAGCACCGCTCAACGAGCCGACCTATCTCAGGGTCAAGCGCGCCATCATCGGCGACCTGGTGTCGGGGCAGTTCGTCCCCGGCACCCACCTGACGATCGAGGCGCTGACCTCGCGCTACGCCGTCAGCCACATGCCGATCCGCGAGGCGCTGCGCCAGCTCGAAGGCGAAGGGATCCTGATCTCGCTGGCCCATCGCGGCTTCCGGATCGAGGCCATCACCGAAGGCTATATCCGCAACATCTACGACATCCGGGTCGGGATCGAATCGATGCTCGCCCACCGGGCCGTCGAGTTCGCCACCGATGCCGACATCGCCACGCTGCGGCGGCTGCATGAGGATCTGAGCGTCCGGATCCGGTCGGGGAAGCCGATGGTGGCGTCGCGCGAGAACATCGTCTTCCACAAGCGCATCTACGGCATCGCGCGGAACCCGGAGGCCGAGCTGATCCTCGAAGGGCGCACCCGGGTCGTGCGGACGGTGGCGGACAGCCTCGGCGGCTACACCCCCGACGTCTATGACGCGGTCGTCGCCGAGCACGAGAAGATGATCCAGGCCTTCGAGGCCCGCGACCCGACGGCGGCGGGGCAGGCCGTCTTCGACCATGTCAGCGCGGCGCGGGACCGGCTGCTCGCCCGCATGGCGAAGACCGGCGCGTTTCCGCAGGAGTCATAAGAGCTCCGACTGCGCCCGGCCCGCCGCTACGACTTGCCGAACCAGCGCTCGCGCAGCTCTTCATAGCTGCCGTCCTGGCGCATCGACAGCAGGGCGGCGTCGACGTCGCGGCGCAGGTCGCTGTCGTTGCGGAAGACGAAGCCGTAATCCTCGGGCTGGAAGACCTGGCCGACGAGGCCGGCATGCCCGAGCCCCTCATGCGCGGCGATGTATTGCAGCACCGGCGCGTCGTAGACCACGGCGTCGACCTGGTCGTCCATCAGGGCGGCGTAGGCGTCCGCCGCATTGGCGAAGGCCACGGCCTGGATGTTGGCGGCGCCGAGATAGCGCGCCGAGGTGGTGCCGCCGACGGTGCCGACCGCCTTGCCCGGCAGGTCGCCGGGGCCGTTGATCTCCTGCCGGATCTGCTGGACCGTCAGGCTCGCCGTCAGCGTCGCGGTGTAGAAGGCGACGAAGACCACGCCGGTGAACATCCACAGCACCGCGACGCCGCGGGAGACCCAGTGCCGCGGCATCGCATCCGCCTGGGTGGCCAGGGTGCCGAGGCCCCAGAAGAAAGCCTGCAGGATCCCGGGGAAGTACCGCCTGGTGCCGATCAGGCCGTCCGGCTGGCCGCGCTCGACGAACCAGACGATATGCGCCGGGATGATCGTCAGCAGCCCGGCGATGCCGAGCCAGACCAGCACCGCGGGCGACAGCAGCAGATGCAGCAGGCTGCTGAAGGCGGTGGCCTCGCGCCCCGGCCGCTCGCTGCGCGTCAGGATGCCGAGGCCGGCATTCAGGATCGGCTGCGAAAAATCATAGTCGGTGATGCGCTCGGCGGTGATCGAGATCGCGCCGACGCCGACATCGGCCGCCCGGCCGGACACCGCAGAGAGCTGTGCCTGGACACTCGGCACCACCGTGAACTCGGTGGTCCAATGGCGGCGACTGGCGATCGCGTTCCAGAGATCGACGCTGAAGCCGCTGAGCTGGCCGTTGGTCTCCTCGACCAGCGGCGGGATCACGCGCACGGCCACGGGCACCACCCGCTGCGGCCCCTGGGCCGCGGCCGGCAGGGCCATTGCCGCCAGCGCGGCCGCCACGATCATCACCAACCTTGCCGACACCATACGCGCTCCCTCGGGACGCCAAGACGGCATCCTGGCGGCTGCGCCGACATCAGGCCCAATGCCTTCGCGACATGGTGCCAGATCAGGGACACATGACGGTCCGGGCGGCTCTGCGCCAGAGATCCAGAAGGTACCCTTATAGGTTCATGCGCATTAAGCCGGCTAATCGCATGCCGCGGCGGCGGCTATATCCAGCGCATGCTTCCCACCACAGACGCGGCGGACATGCGGCTTCGCCCGGTCACGACGGCCGACGGCCGCCCGATCACGACGCTGCTGCCGATCATGGCCGTCGTCCTGATCGCCTTCCTGGTCATCGGCCTGGCGCTGCCGGTGCTGCCGCTGCACGTGCATCAGGGACTCGGGCTCGGCGCCGTCGTGGTCGGCCTCGTCACAGGCAGCCAGTTCGCGGCGTCGCTGCTGTCGCGGGTATGGTCCGGCCGCTATGCCGACACCCGCGGCTCCAGGCGTGCCGTCGTCGCCGGCCTGCTGATCGCGACGGCGGCAGGGCTGCTCTACCTGCTGTCGCTGTGCTTCCTCGGCGCGCCCTGGGTCTCGGTCGCCGTCGTGCTGCTGGGCCGCGGGCTGCTCGGCGTGGCGGAGAGCTTCATCATCACCGGCGCGGTCAGCTGGGGGCTGGCCCTGGTCGGTGCGGAACGGGCCGGACGGGTCATCGCCTGGATCGGGATGGCGATGTTCGCCGCCCTCGCGTTCGGCGCCCCTCTCGGCACCGCCGTCTATGCCGCGGGCGGCTTCGCCGCCGTCGCCGTCGCGACGGTGCTGGTGCCGCTGGGCGCGATCCTGCTCGTCGCCCCGCTGCCGGCCGTGCCGCCGCGGGGCGGCGCCCGGCCCTCCCTGCTCACCGTCGCCGGCGCCGTCTGGATGCCGGGGCTGGCCGCCGCGCTCGCCAGCATCGGCTTCGGCGCGATCCTCGCCTTCGGCGCGCTGCTGTCCGCCGACCGCGGCTGGGACCCGGTGTGGCTGGTGTTCAGCGCCTTCGCCGCCGCCCTGGTCGCGGCCCGCCTGGCCTTCGGCCACCTGCCCGACCGGCTGGGCGGCGCCCGGGTGGCGCTGGCCTGCGTGCTGATCGAGGCGGCCGGCCTCGCGCTGATCGGGCTGGCGCCCGACCGCGTCTGGGCGGCGGCCGGGGCCGCGCTCGCCGGCTTCGGCTACTCGCTGGTCTATCCCGGCCTCGGCGTCGAGGCCGTCCGCCGCGCCCCGCCGCGGAGCCGCGGCGTGGCGATGGGGGCCTACACCGTGTGCCTAGACGTGGCGCTCGGCTTCGGCAGTCCGGCGCTGGGCCTCGCCGCCGGCTGGGCCGGACTGGGCTCGGCGTTCCTCGCCGGCGCGCTGGCCGCGCTCGGCGCCGCGGCCATCGCCCTGCGGCTGGCCGGTGCGGCCGCGCCTGCCGTCACCGACAGGAGTTCCGGATGAAGCCCCTCGCCGCCGCCATCGCCACCTTGTGCCTGATGGCCGCTCCGGCGGCGCAGGCCGACCCATCGAAGGAGGATCTGCGCATGGTCGCCCCCGCCTTGGAGAGATACAGGCAGGACACGCTGCTGGGCGATGTCTGGAAGCGCCCGGGTCTGTCGGCGCGGGACCGCAGCATCGTCACCCTGGCCGCCCTGATCGCGCGCAACCAGACCATCGAGCTGCCGTTCTATCTCGGCCTCGCGCTCGACAGCGGCGTGCAACCCCGCGAGATCTCCGAGATCATCACCCATCTCGCCTTCTATTCCGGCTGGGGCAACGCGATGGCGGCCGCCGCCGCCGCCGGGGACGTCTTCGCCGCGCGCGGGATCGGCAGCGACCAGCTGCCCGCCGCCTCGCCCCCGCCCCTGCCGCTCGACGAGGCGGCCGAGGCACAGCGCGCCGCGCGGGTCGGGGAGCAGTTCGGCGCGGTCGCCCCGGGCGTCGTGCAGTACACGACGGATGTCCTGTTCCGCGACCTGTGGCTGCGCCCCGACCTGGCGCCGCGCGACCGCAGCCTGGTCACGGTCAGCGCCCTGGTCGCCGCCGGCCAGGTTGCGCAGATGCCGTATCACCTCAACCGGGCGATGGACAACGGCCTGACCCAGCCGCAGGCGGCGGAGGTGCTGACGCAGCTGGCCTTCTATGCCGGCTGGCCGAACGTCCTCTCGGCGCTGCCGGTGGCGAAGGACGTGTTCGAGAAGCGCCTCAGGTAGCACAGATGAACGCCAAGACGGTTCTCGCCGCATCGCTGCTGGCGCTCTGCGGCAGCGCCTCCGCCGAGCCGATGCAGGCCCCTTATGTCCGCCTGGCGGAGCTCGAGATCGACCCTGCTCGGCTGGAGGAATTCAGCGCCGCGATCAGGGACGAGATCGACACCGCCATCCGCGTCGAGCCGGGAGTCCTGGCGCTGCACGCCGTGTTCGAGAAGGACAATCCCGCCCGGGTCAGAGTGTTCGAGATCTACACCGACGAGGGCGCCTACAGGACACATCTGCAGACGCCCCATTTCCTGGCGTTCAGGACCGCCACGGAGGCCATGATCCGATCCCGCCGGCTGCTCGACGCCGTGCCGATCATGCTCGGCGCGAAATCGAAGTGAGGGGATCCCGGCGGCGTCAGCCCCGGTGGCGCAGCGCGTCGACCAGCAGGGCGAAGGCGGCGGAGGATTGGCGCCGGCTCGGGTAGTACAGGTGATAGCCCGACCAGGGCACGCACCAGTCCTCGAGCACCTGCTGCAGGCGGCCCTTGGCGAGATGGGGCCGCGCCAGATCCTCCGGCACATAGGCCAGGCCGAAGCCGGCCAAAGCGGCATCGAGGACCTCGAAGATGCCGTTGAAGACCAATTGCCCCTCGACCCGCACCTTGACCTCGCGACGGTCGCGCTCGAACTCCCAGGCATAGAGCCCGCCATAGGTCGGCAGGCGCAGATTGATGCAGCTGTGCCCGACCAGGTCCTGCGGCGTTTGCGGCGGTGGCCGCCCTGCGAGATAGGATTTCGCCCCGACGACGGCGAAGCGGATGTCGGGCCCGATGCGCACCGCGATCATGTCGCGGGCCACCTGTTCGCCCAGGCGCACGCCGGCGTCGTAGCGCTCCGCCACGATGTCGGTCAGCCCGTAGTCGATGGCGAGCTCGACCTTGATGTCGGGATAGCGCGGCAGGAACCTCTCCAGCTTCGGCCAGAGGATCGATCGGATCGCATGGTCGCCGGCTGTGATCCGGATGGTGCCGGCGGGCTTGCCCCGCAGCTCGCTGACCGCGGCCAGCTCGGCCTCGATCTCCTCCAGCCGCGGTGCCACGGTGCCCAGCAGCCGCTCGCCCGCCTCGGTCAGCGAGACGCTGCGCGTCGTGCGGGTCAGGAGCCGGATGCCGAGCCGGGTCTCGAGCTGGCGGATGGTCTGGCTCAGCGCCGATTGCGAGACGGCCAACTTCGCCGCCGCCTTGGTGAAGCTCCGCTCCCGCGCCACGGCGACAAAGGCGGTGAGGTCGTCCAGGCTGCCGCGCTGCATTCATCGCCACCGCTTATAGGTTCATGCGGATTATACCGCCTAATCCCGGAAAAGCGGCGTCCCTAGATTTCGGCTCTCGACACCAGCCGCCGGGGACGACGCGATGATCACACGCAGGCGCATTCTCGCCGCCACCGGCGGTCTCGCGGCCCTGGCGGCGGCCGGAACCGCCGCCGCGCAGACACCGGCGGCGCCAGCAAGGATTGGAATGATGCAGATCACCCGAGGCGGCTCGCAGTCGTCCCGCAAGGGAGCGGCGGAGTATTTCATCGGCGCGGTCCGGATCGACCCGCTGTTCCAGGCGCCCGAGCCGGGACGGGCCGGCGGCGGCAGCGTCACCTTCGAACCGGGCGCCCGCACCGCCTGGCACACGCATCCGCTGGGCCAGACGCTGATCGTCACCGCCGGGCTCGGCTGGGTGCAGCGCGAGGGCGGATCGATCGAGGAGGTCCGGCCCGGCGACGTGATCTGGTTCCCGCCCGGGCTGAAGCACTGGCACGGCGCCACGCCGACCACCGCGCTGACCCACATCGCCATCCAGGAAACCGTGGACGGCAGGAACGTCGACTGGCTGGAGCAGGTCAGCGACGCGCAGTACCGCAAATGAGCGCCGCCATCACTTGGCCGGCGGAGGAGCTGCGCCGGATCGCGGCGGCCGACGACCTGTACATCGCGCCGTTCCGCGAGGATCGGGCCACCTATGGCACCCCGACCTGGATCTGGTCCGTGGCGGTCGGCGGCGACCTGTATGTCCGCGCCTACAACGGGCTGGCCTCTCGCTGGCACAAGGCGGCGCTCCGCGAGAAGGCCGGGCGGATCACCGCCGCCGGCCTGACCCGGGACGTCACCTTCGCGCCGGTCGACGGGCCGGTCCAGGATCAAATCGACGACGCCTACCGGGCGAAATACGGCGGCAGCCCCTATCTCGCCGCGATGATCGGCGCCCGCGCCCGCGCCGCCACCGTCAGGATCGTGCCGCGCGAGCCCGCCGCCTGAACGCCCCCAAAGGAACACCACCATGAGCAGCACTATCGACGGCAAGGTCGTCGTCATCACCGGCGCCAGCAGCGGCCTGGGCGAGGCGACGGCCCGGCTCCTCTCCGAACAGGGCGCCAGCGTCGTGCTGGGCGCCCGACGCGCCGACCGGCTGAAGGCACTGGCGGACGAGCTGACCTGGCGCGGCGGCAAGGCCGTCGCGGTCGTGACGGATGTCGCCGACCGGAAGCAGGTCCAGGCCCTGGTCGATGCGGCAGTCCAGGCCCATGGCCGGGTCGACGTGATGATCAACAATGCCGGGCTGATGCCGCAGGCGCCGCTGGAGCGGCTGACGGTCGACGACTGGGACCGGATGATCGACGTCAACCTCAAGGGCGTGCTGTACGGCATCGCCGCGGCGCTGCCGCAGATGCAGCGGCAGAAGGCCGGGCACATCATCAACGTCTCCTCGGTGGCCGGCCACAGGGTCGGGCCCGGCTTCGCGGTCTATGCCGCCACCAAGCATGCGGTGCGCGCCTTGTCCGAGGGGCTGCGCCAGGAGGTGAAGCCCTACAACATCCGCACCACGGTGATCTCGCCGGGCGCGGTGGCGACGGAGTTGCCGGGCAGCGTCACCGACCCGGACGCGGCCGAGCGGGTCCGCGCCTTCTACGAGAAGGTCGCGATCCCCGCCGAGTCCTTCGCCCGCACCGTGGCCTTCGCCATCGGCCAGCCGGACGAGGTCGACATCAACGAGATCCTGTTCCGGCCGACCGCACAGGAGCTGTGAGGCCTGCCAGTGCATCGGTATCGATCGATGCGCAACCCGCATCGATCGATACCCGCTTCGGCTTGGACGACGACGCCGAGGCCGTAAGACCCTTGCCGAGGGGGAATTAGAGGCACCGAGGGGCCCGTCGCCTTTCAGGGAGGGATCATGCACAGTGCGTTGCGGCTGCTGGCAGGAGTGTTCGTCATGGCGTCATCGCTCACCGGATTCGGCGCGGCGCCGGCGGCCGCGAAGACCTTCGTCTACGTCTCCAATGCGGATGACGGCGACATCGACTCCTATGCCCTGGACCAGGCGACCGGCGCGCTGACGCCGCTCGGCAAGACCCAAGCCGGGCCGAAGGTGATGCCGATGACGCTCAGCCCGGACAAGCGGCATCTCTATGCCGTGGTCCGGTCGGAGCCCTTCACGGTCCTGACCTATGCGATCGATCCCGCCAGCGGCGCGCTGCGGCAGGAGGCGACCGCGCCGCTGCCCGACAGCATGGCCTATGTCTCGACCGACGCCACCGGCCGCGTCCTGTTCACCGCCTCCTATGGCGGCGACAAGGTGGCGGTCAGCCCGATCGATGCGGACGGGCTGGTGAAGGCGGAGGCGAGCCAGGTCATCCCGACCGGCAAGAACGCCCATGCGATCCGCGCCGACCGCAGCAACCGTTTCGTCTACGCGACCAATCTCGGCAGCGACCAGATCGTCCAGTTCCGGTTCGACGCCGCGACCGGCAAGCTGACGCCGAATGACCCGCCAGTGGTCAAGGTGGCCGCCGGCAACGGCCCGCGCCATCCGGTGCTGTCGCCGGACGACAAGACGCTCTACGTGCTGTGCGAGCTGTCCGGCAACGTCCTCCGCTTCGCGGTCGACCAGGACAAGGGGACCCTGACCCTGCTCGACAGCACCGGCACGGTGCCGGCGGAGGCCGGCCTGGTGCCGGGCCTGCCGCCGGGGGCGCCGCCCGCCAACGACGGCAAGCAGAGGATCTGGGCCGCGGACATCCAGCTCACGTCCGACGGCCGGTTTCTCTACGCCACCGAGCGGACCACCAGCCGGATTGCGCTGCTCTCCATCGACGCCGCCACTGGGAAGCCGGTCTATGTAGGCAACTACGCCACGGAGACGCAGCCGCGCGGCATCCGGATCGATGCCAGCGGGACCTGGCTCGTGGCATCGGGGGAGAAATCGGACCGGCTGTCAGTCTACCGGATCAACAAGGCGAGCGGCGCCCTGACCCCGCTGGGGCGGTATCCGGTCGGCCGCGATGCCAATTGGGTCGAGATCGTCGACCTGCCGTAGCGTCGGGCCGCTCCGGCGTCCGATTTCGCAAACAAGGAGCCGGCTCCTTGACGAACCGGCGGGGTGGGGCGAGCCCGAACCCGCCCCACCCTTCTCCTCACGACCGCATGACGTGGACGCTCAGCAGGGATTCATCGACCAGCCACGAAGCCCTGCTGAGTTGCTCGTCATCAGTCCAGCAGCCATCGCGTCGCGATGATCGCCCGGAAATTCCGGTTCTGCCCTGGCGTCAGAGTGAGCGGCACGACAGACCCGTTGAGCGAGGTACCGGCGACCGGGTAGACTTTCAGATTGTTCGTCGAGTTGTTCCACACGCTGACGCGGCGACCAGGGGCCGGGGTTGGCAGCACGACACCCTCCGCCGACCCGGCTGTCGTCGACGTGATGTTGTTGAGGCCGGCAGTCAACGGGGTTGCCGTAGCCAGCGTTGTGCCGGCAGCGGCAATGCCGTCGGCAGTGGTGTCTTCGAAGAAGCCGCCGGTCAGCCTCACATCACCGGGGAAGTCTCGGCGAGAAATGACGATGCCGTCTCCTCGGCGGCAAGCGTAAGTCCCGACGAGAACGTTCCCGGGGACCGACACGGGAAATGCAATCGGCTCGCCCGAAGGCACGCCATCGCCACCCGCGAAGGTGCAGTGGTCGAAGTCGAACACAGGCGGACGGGTCGATCCGCCCAGAGGCACCCATTTGCCGGGTACAGTCGTTGTGACCGTGTCAAAATATTCACGCTTCTCGAAGTGACAAGCGGCGAACTTTGCCCCGGTCGACCAGGAGCCGGCAAAATAATACGTGTGCGTCGCACCGCCGAGGAAGATACAAGAGGTGAAGTTGATCGCAAAGGGGCTGATCGTCGGCCCGACTTCCGGGTTGGCAGTCGGGTTCGAGTAGATCGTCCACCCATTCGTCGGGTCGGTCGAGAACTGACAAGAAGTGAATTCCAGAAGGTCCAATGCCTGGCCGACGATCTGCACGCCGTTCAGCAAGACACTGTCCGAGATTCTGGCATTCTGCGCCTGGATCTCGGTGCGTCCGCGATGAATATGAATATTGTTCGCCCAGATGCCGCCACCGGATAGTTGCAGGGAGAAGCCGACCTCGGCGGTGCCACCGCTGTAGTTGATGTTCTGCACCAAGCTGTCGGCTGCGCCGTCCAGGACAATGCCCTTTTCAAGAGCGTTCTGGCCCAGCAAACCCGAGAATTCATTGAAGCACGCCGGCGCCGCGCCGCCGGAGCCGGAGGCCGTGCCGACCCAGGAAATATCGATGGCGACGTCGGCGATGTTGGCGGCATCGACATGGAGGTTCTTGACCGACCGCAGCGCGGTGTTTCGCCCGAACAGCACCGCCTCGCCGGTGAAGCCGGTCCGCGCGAAGATGCGGGCGCAGAAATTGGCGAAGGCGTCGCCGAAGAACGCCCGGACGAACGGCTGTTCACCGGCCACGGGCTTGCCTTTGTCCACCCAGTTGCCGCCGTTCAGATAGATCGGCGCCGTTACCCCATAGCTGCCCTTCGGGAGGCGGACAAACTTGCCACCCGGAAGGCTGGCGTCGATCGTGGCCATGATGGCAGGGCCGTCATCGACTGAACCATCCCCCTTTGCGCCGAACCACTTCACATTGTAAGGCTCGTCGTCCTTGGCGATGCGCAGCCAGCGACCTCGGCTGTCGGCCGAGGCACCGTTCGGTCGAAACGCGATGCCGTCATCGGGTGCCTCAGCGAAGGAGTTGGCTGTCGCGGTCATAGTCGACGCGCGCGTGAGCCTGACAGTTGTACCGGAGATTGACTTAATGCGCGTATCGGCCGGCACCCCCTGACCGCTGACCCCCATCCACTCGCGGAGCTGAGAAACGTTGCTGACGTTCTGAACGAGATCCGAGCCAGAGGTGATGTCGCCGGTAAAAGCAATCGCGGCATCGCTCTTCCAAAAAAAACGCCCGCCACCTCCGTCTCCAGCCGAATAATATCCTTCTACATATACGGAATCCAGACTACTTGGCGCACCAAACGGCGAAGTACGCAGGACAGAAAAATTATCAACTACCCCATGATCGGTTGGCATATTAACCTCCTATCTAGACACTGGCATTATATTTGTCATTAACGACCAATTTCAATGAACATTTTGTTTATTTATTTCACATATAGTGTAGCAGTCGCTGCCGTCCGGCCACATGGGGTGACCTTCCGCGATCGGCCAAACCCGGTCGATAGGCGCGCCTACCCTACTCCGCCGCCCCCGGTGCAGGTCCCGCCAAGCGCGGGACGGCGCGAGCCCATCGAGCCCTGGCCCACAGCCGGAAGCGGTCGAGCACCAGGTACAGCACCGGGGTGGTGTAGAGCGTCAGCACCTGGCTGACCACGAGGCCGCCGACGATGGCGATGCCCAGTGGCTGGCGCAGCTCACTGCCGCTGCCGAAGCCGATTGCCAGCGGGATGGCCCCGAAGATCGCCGCCATCGTCGTCATCAGGATCGGCCGGAAGCGCAGCAGGCTGGCCTGCAGGATCGCCTCGCGCGGGGTCAGGCCGCGGCTGCGCTCGGCCTCCAGCGCGAAGTCGATCATCATGATCGCATTCTTCTTGACGATGCCGATCAGCAGGATGACGCCGATCATCGCGATCAGGCTGAACTCGGTTTCGAACAGCATCAGCGCCAGCACCGCGCCCACTCCCGCCGACGGCAGGGTCGACAGGATGGTGATCGGGTGGATCGTGCTCTCATAGAGGATGCCGAGCACGATGTAGACCGCGGCCAGCGCCGCCAGGATCAGGATCGGCTCGTTGCTGAGCGAGCTCTGGAACACCTGGGCGGTGCCCTGGAAGCTGCCATGGATGGTGGCCGGCATGTGCAGCGCGACCATCGCCTGCTGCACTGCCGCCGCGGCGTCGCTGAGCGACTTGCCCGGCGCCAGGTTGAACGAGATCGTGGTCGCCGCGAACAAGCCCTGGTGGTTGACCGAGAGCGGCGTGTTGCCCGGCCCAACATGGCTGATCGCCGACAGCGGCACCATGGTCTCCGCCGCCGTGCTGACCGCGGCGCCGCTGGAGGTGCCCTTGCGGCCGGCATTGGCCAGGGCGTTGGTGTTGGCGTTGGCGGCCGACTGCGCCGCCAGGCTGGCGGCGCCGGTGCCGGTGGCGCTGGCCGGGGCATTGGTGCTGGCGGTGCCGCTGGCGCTGCCGCCCGAGGTGCTGATATACAGATCCTTCAGCGTCTCCGGGCTCTGCCAATACTGCGGCGCCACCTCCATCACCACATGGTACTGGTTGATGGCGCTGTAGATGGTCGAGACCTGGCGCTGGCCGAAGGCGTCGTACAGGGTGTTGTCGATCTGCTGCGGCGTGATGCCCAGGCGGGCGGCGGTGTCGCGGTCGATGACGATGTCGGTCTCCAGCCCCTTCTGCTGCTGGTCCGAATTGACGTCGGCCAGCACCGGGCTGCGCTGCAGCGCCTGGGTCAGCTTCGGACCCCAATCCTGCAGCTCCTGCGAGGAATCCGACTGCAGCGTGTACTGGTAGGCGGCGTTGCTCTGCCGCCCACCGGCGCGGATGTCCTGGGCCGAGACCAGGAACAGCTGGCCGCCCGGCACCACCGCCAGCTTGCCGCGCAGCCGGGCGATCACCTCGTCGTCGCTGACGCCGCGCTCGGAGAGCGGCTTCAGCGTGACGAAGACCTGGCCGGTGTTGGTCTGCGACCGGCCGCCGCCCCCGCCCCCGGTGAAGCCGACCACGCTGTCCACCGCCGGGTCGGCGCGGACGATGTCCATCAGCTGCCCCAGCTTCTGCTGCATGAGCTGGAACGAGATGCTCTGGTCCGCGACGATGCCGCCGACCAGCCGGCCGGTGCTCTGCTCCGGGAAGAAGCCCTTGGGGATGATCGCGAACAGCGCGATGTTGAGGCAGACCACACCGAACAGCACCAGGACCACGAAGCCGCTGTGGCGCAGCGCCCAGCCCAAGGTCCGCTCATAGACCCGCATCACCCGCGCCAGCAGGCCGGGCCCGCTGTCGGGGCGGCGCGGCCGGCGGCGCAGCAGCAGGGCGCACAGCATCGGCGTCGTGGTCAGCGAGATCGCCATCGACACAGCGATGGCGATCGACAGGGTCAGCGCGAACTCCCGGAAGATCCGGCCGACCAGCCCGCCCATCAAAAGGATCGGGATGAACACCGCGACCAGCGAGATGCTGATCGACAGCACGGTGAAGCCGACCTCGCGCGCGCCGCGCAAGGCGGCCTGGCGCCGCGGCATCCCCGCCTCGACATGGCGGGAGATGTTCTCCAGCACCACGATGGCGTCGTCGACGACGAAGCCGGTGGCGATGGTCAGCGCCATCAGCGACAGGTTGTCGAGGCTGTAGCCGACCAGGTACATCGCGCCGAAGGTGCCGATGATCGAGACCGGCACCGCCACCGCCGGGATGATCGCCGCGCGCGGGTCGCGCAGGAAGGCGAACACCACCAGCATCACCAGCGCCACCGAGATCAGCAGCGTCAGCTGGGTGTCGTTGAGCGAGGCGCGGATGGTGCCGGTGCGGTCGGCGGCGGGGGTGATCTCGATGTCCCGGGGCATCGCGGCGCGCAGATGCGGCAGCTCGGCGTTCACCCTGTCGACCGTGTCGATGATGTTGGCCCCTGGCTCGCGGAACAGCAGCACCAGCACCGCCGGCTTGCCGTCCGCCAGGCCGGCATTGCGCAGGTCCTCGACCGAATCCTGCACGTCGGCGATGTCCTGCAGCCGCACCGTGGCGCCGTTGCGGGCGGCGATCACCAGCGGCTTGTAGTCCTCGGCCCGGCTGGCCTGGTCGTTGCTGTAGATCTGGAAGTGCCGGCCTGCCTCCTCGACCGACCCTTTCGGGCTGTTGGCATTGGCGGCGGCCAGCGCGGCGCGGACATCCTCGAGCCCGATGCCGTATTGCGCCAGCGCCTGCGGGTTCAGCTCGACCCGCACCGCCGGCAGGGCGGCGCCGCCCAGGGTGACCTGGCCGATGCCCTCGATCTGCGACAGACGCTGCTCCAGCACATTGCTGGCGGCGTCGTAGATCTGGCCGCGGGTCAGGGTCTTCGAGGTCAGCGCCAGGATCAGCACCGGCGCGTCGGACGGGTTGACCTTGCGGTAGGTCGGGTTGCTGCGCAGCGCCGCCGGCAGGTCGGCGCGGGCCGCGTTGATCGCCGCCTGCACGTCGCGCGCGGCGCCGTCGATGTCGCGGTCGAGGCCGAATTGCAGGGTGATGCTGGCCTGGCCGACCGAGCTGCGCGAGGTCATCTGGGTGACGTCGGCGATGGCGCCGAGATGTCGCTCCAGCGGGCTCGCCACTGTGGCCGCCACCGTCTCCGGGCTCGCCCCGGGCAGCGAGGCGGAGACCGAGATGGTCGGGAAGTCGACCTGCGGCAGCGGCGACACCGGCAGCTTGAGATAGGCGAAGAACCCGGCCAGGACGATGCCGAGCGTCAGCAGCGTCGTCGCCACCGGCCGGGCGATGAAGGGGGCGGAGAGGTTCACGCCCCCTCCTCCCCCGGACTGAAGCGCGAGCGCGGGCGGCGGCCGGTGAGGCGCTCGGCCAGCCGGTCGAAGGCCAGGTAGATCACCGGGGTGGTGAACAGGGTCAGGAGCTGGCTCACAACCAGCCCACCGACGATGGCGACGCCGAGCGGCCGCCGCAGCTCCGACCCCATGCCGGTGCCGAGCATCAGCGGCAGGGCGCCCAGCAGCGCCGCCATGGTGGTCATCAGGATCGGCCGGAAGCGCAGCAGGCAGGCCTGGAAGATGGCCTCGCGCGGCGGCTTGCCCTCCTCGCGCTCCGCCTGCAGCGCGAAGTCGATCATCATGATCGCGTTCTTCTTGACGATGCCGATCAGCAGGATGATGCCGATGATCCCGATCACATCCAGCCCGTCCCCGGCCGCCATCAGCGCCATGAGCGCGCCGAGGCCGGCGGATGGCAGGGTCGACAGGATCGTGATCGGGTGGATGAAGCTCTCGTAGAGCACGCCCAGCACGATGTACATGGTCGCGATGGCCGCGAGGATCAGCAGCGCCTCGTTGGCCAGCGAGGATTGGAAGGCGGCGGCCGAGCCCTGGAAGGCAGTGACGAAGCTGTCGGGCAGGCCGACCTCCCGCTCCGCCTTCTGGATGGCGTCGACCGCGGCGCCCAGCGACGATCCCGGCGCCAGGTTGAAGGAGATCAGGGTCGCCGGGAACTGGCCGAGATGGGTGATCTGCAGCGGCCCGGCCCGCTGCTCGACCTTGACGATGGCCGACAGCGGCACCTGCCCGCTGGAGGACAGCGACGACGGCAGGTACAGCGCCTTCAGCCCGTCCAGCGACTGTTGCAGCGACGGCGCGGCCTCCAGGATCACCCGGTACTGGTTGGCCTGGGTGTAGATGGTCGAGACGATGCGCTGGCCGAAGGCGTCGTAGAGGGCGTTGTCGACCGTGGCCGGGGTGATGCCGAAGCGGGCGGCGGTGGCGCGGTCGATCACCAGGTCAACGGCCAGCCCCTGCTGCTCGTAGTCGCTGGCGACGTCGGCGATCTCCGGCACCCGCTGCAGCCGCTGCATCAGCTTCGGCACCCACTCCTGGAACTGGTCGAGATCGGCGTTCTGCAGCACGAACTGGTACTGGGTGCGGCTGACCGTGGAATCGATCGTCAGGTCCTGCACCGGCTGCATGTAGAGGGTGATGCCGGGCACGCCGGCGACCTCGCCGTGGAGCCGGTCGATGATCTCACCGGCGGTGGCCGTGCGCTGGCCGAGCGGTTTCAGGCTGATCAGGAAGCGGCCGCTGTTCAGCGTGGTGTTGGTGCCGTCGACGCCGATGAAGGAGCTGAGGCTCTCGACGTCCGGGTCCTTCAGGATCGCCTCGGCCAGGGCCGACTGGTGCGTCGCCATCTCCGCATAGGAGACGGTCTGCGCCGCTTCCGAGATGCCCTGGATCATCCCGGTGTCCTGCTCCGGGAAGAAGCCCTTGGGGATGACGACATAGAGCGCGATGGTCAGGCCCAGCGTCGCTACGGCCACCAGCAGCGTCAGCGTCTGGTGGTCCAGCACCCAGCCCAGCGCCTTTCCGTACTGGCCGACGATCCAGTCGAAGGCGCGCTCGGCGCCGCGGTCGAAGCGGCCGCGCTCGGCCTCCGGCCGGTGCCGCAGCAGCCGGGCGCACAGCATCGGCACCAGGGTCAGCGACACCACCGCCGAGATCACGATGGTGACGGCCAGGGTGACGGCGAATTCGTGGAACAGGCGGCCCACCACCTCGCCCATGAACAGGAGCGGGATCAGCACCGCGATCAGCGACACGGTCAGCGAGATGATGGTGAAGCCGATCTGCTCGGCCCCCTTCAGCGCCGCCTGCAGGGGCGGCTCCCCCTCCTCGACGAAGCGGGCGATGTTCTCGATCATGACGATCGCGTCGTCGACGACGAAGCCGGTGGCGATGGTCAGCGCCATCAGCGACAGGTTGTCGAGGCTGAAGCCCAGCAGGTACATCGCCGCCAGGGTGCCGACCAGCGACAGCGGCACCGACAGGCTGGGGATGATGGTCGCCGCCGCCGTGCGCAGGAACAGGAAGATCACCATCACCACCAGCGCCACGGCCAGCATCAGCTCGAAGCCGACATCGGCAACCGAGGCGCGGATGGTGACAGTGCGGTCGCTGAGCACCGCGACCTCGGCCGCCGCCGGCAGGGCGGTCTCGAGCTGCGGCAGGATCGCCTTGATGCCGTCCACCACCGCGATCACGTTGGCGCCGGGCTGGCGCTGGATGTTGACGATGATCGCCGGCGTCATATCGGCCCAGGCGGCGAGCTTGCCGTTCTCCGGTCCGCTGACCACGGTGGCGACGTCGGACAGGCGGATCGGCGCGCCGTTGCGGTAGGCGATGACGACGTCGTTGTAGTCCTGCGCCTGGGTGATCTGGTCGTTGGCGTTGATCGTTGACGACCGGGTCGGCCCGTCGAAATTGCCCTTGGCCGTGTTGACGTTGACGTTGCCGAGCGTGGTGCGCACGTCGTCGATGGCGAGGCCGTAGGCGGCCAGCGCCTGCGGGTTCACCTGGATGCGCACGGCCGGCCGGGCGCCGTCGCTGAGGCTGACCAGCCCGACGCCGGGCTGCTGCGAGATCTTCTGCGCCAGCCTTGTGTCGACCAGGTTCTGCAGATCGGTCAGCGGGATCGTCTTCGAGGTCACGGCGAGCGACAGGATCGGCGCGTCGGCCGGGTTGACCTTGGCGTAGATCGGCGGCGCCGGCAGGTCGCCGGGCAGCAGGTTGCCGGCGGCGTTGATCGCGGCCTGCACCTCCTGCTCGGCCACGTCGAGGCTGAGGTCCAGGTTGAACTGCAGGGTGACGACCGAGGCGCCGGCCGAGCTGGCCGAGGTCATCTGGTTCAGCCCCGGCATCTGGCCGAACTGCTTCTCCAGCGGCGCGGTGACGGAGGAGGTCATCACCTCCGGACTGGCCCCGGGATAGAAGGTCTGCACCTGGATGGTCGGGTAGTCGACCTCCGGCAGGGCCGACAGCGGCAGGAAGCGATAGGCCACGGCGCCGACCAGCAGGATCGCCGCCATCAGCAGCGAGGTGCCGACCGGCCGCAGGATGAAGGGACGCGACGGGTTCATGGCCGGCCTCCGCTCCGCGATCCGCGGGCGCTCATCCGTTCGACGCGGGCTGCTGGTTGTCGCGGCGGCGGTGCTGGCCCTGGCTGCCGTCGTCTGTCCCCTGCCGGTGGCGCCTTTGGCCCGATCCGTCCGGCGGGCCGGCGGGGGCGGCCTGCCCTGCCCCGTCGCCGCCGGCCACGGTGACATGGGCGCCGTCGCGCAGGCGGTCGGTGCCGTCGACCACCACCCGGTCGCCGGGCTGCAACCCATCCGTAACCGCGACCATGCCGCCATCCGAGGCGCCGGTCTTGATCGGCCGGACCGCTACGGTGCCGTCGGCGCCGACCAGGTAGACGAAGGCGCCGGGCGCGCCGTGCTGGACCGCGGCGGCCGGGACGGTGACCACGTCCTGCAGCGTGTCCACCAGCAGCCGGGCGTTGACGAACTGGTTCGGGAACAGCGTCTCGTCGGCATTGTCGAAGCCCGCGCGCAGCTTCACCGTGCCGGTGGTGGTGTCGATCTGATTGTCCAGGGTCGACAGCGTGCCGGTGGCGATCTGCGTCGTGCCGGAGCGATCGAAGGCGATCACCGGCAGGCTGGCGCCGGCATGCAGCCGGGCCTGGATCTGCGGCAGGTCGTCCTCCGGCAGCGAGAACACCACCGAGATCGGGTGCAGCTGGGTGACGATGACCAGCGCGTCCCCGACCTGGACATAGTTGCCGGGGTCCACCTGGCGCAGCCCGACCCGGCCATCGACCGGCGAGACGATGTGGGCATAAGCGAGGTTCAGCTTCTGGGCGTCGATCTGCGCCTGGTCGGACTGGATCGTGCCCTGGTCCTGCTGCACCAGGAAAGCCTGGTCGTCGACCTGCTGCCGCGAGATGGCGTTCTGCTTCACCATCTGCTGGTCGCGGGCCAGGTCGCTCTGCGCCTGGTCCAGCGCGGCCTGGTCCTTGGCGAGCTGGCCCTGGTCCTGCTCCAGCGCCACCTGGTAGGGGCGCGGGTCGATCTGGGCCAGGAAGTCGCCCTTCTTGACCATCTGGCCTTCCTGGAAGCCGACCTCGGTCAGCTGGCCGGCGACCTGGGGCTTGACCGTGACGGTGGCGAGCGGGGTGACGGTGCCGAGCGCATCGAGGGTGATGCGGATGTCGCCCTTGCCGACGGTGACGACGCCGACCGGCTGCGCCGGGCCGGCGAAGCGGCCGCCCCGGGCCGGCGCCGGCGTGCCGGGCGTGGTGACGACATGCCAGGTGGCGACCGCGATCAGCGCCGCAGCCACGAGGCCGAGAGTCCCCCACACCAGCCGCCCGCGGCGCGGCCTGTCCTTCTGCTCGACCGGCCGCTGTCGGTCTTCGACGCGAGCATCCATGGATCGGTCACCTTCGAGTCTGCGTCCGGCGCCCCCTCCGCGCTGCTACACGACTGGACCGTCCGGGTCCGTCGAGCCAATGATCGCGGCCGGATGGGGCACAAAGACGCAGGTCGCGCGTTACTGTGCCCGTTGGAGTGTGGGGGATCGGATGCATCGCGAATTGCTGGCACCGCTGGTGCTGACCGGAAAGCTGTGGTGGCGCTTCTGGCCGCAGCTGACGCTGCTGGTGCTGATCGGCATACTGCTGAACGACCAGCTGCTGCTGCTGTCGGTCCATGTCGGCTTCGCCGACAGCTCGCTCGGCTTCGCGGCGCTGACCCTGGTGGTGCTGACCAAGCTGGTCGTCACCGTCGCGAGCTTCCTGATGATGCGGCCGGCGCTGCCGGCCGTCGCCGCCGCCCAGGCGCTGTCGGCCGGGACGGCGGTGCCGATCACGGGGCCCGATCCCGATGCCGTCAGCGCGCCGGTCCCGACAGGGCCGACGCGCCGGCAGCGGCTGACCAGCTTCGCCACCACCCTGACCATCGCCCTGGTGCCGTTCTTCGCCTATTACGCGGCCTGGGGCTTCCTGGACGACACCATCCGCGAATACTCGATGCTGTCGCTCAGCCTCGCCCCCTTTGGCGAGAGCGGCAACGTGCTCGACGCCATCGGCGCCCGCTGGATCGTGGTCTCCGTCGTCGGCACCTGGATCCTGCGCCGGCTGTTCAAGACGCTGCGCGACCGCACCGACGCTCCGATCTGGAAGCTGCTGATCGTGCTGTGCGAGACCAACTGGGTCTTCATCGGCCTGTTCGCGCTGTCGCAGTGGAAGGACGAGGCGATCGCCTGGGTGGCCAGCGGCACCGCCTGGGACTGGCTCAACCGGATCTGGCAGGCGGTGCTGACCCCGATCTCCACCGCCTTCGCTGCCGGGCCGATCGAGCCGCCGCCGCTGGACCCGGCGACCGTCGCCACCGGCCTGTTCTTCTATGCCCTGCTGCCGCTGATCTGGCTGGTGATGGCGGCGCTGATCTACGGCCACGACCTCGGCGGCGACCCAGGCTGGATGCGGTACCGGCGGCTGGAACGCATCGGCAGCCGCTACGCCGCCCTGCCGAAATCGATCCGCGACTTCATCGGCCATTTCATCAGCGGATACCGCAGCCGCTACCTGCCGATCGCCAACAGCATCCGGCTGGTGCTGCACGCCGATCTGTTCCTGCTGCTGGCCCTCATCGTCGGCTGGCGCGGGCTCGGCTGGGCGGCCGACTGGCTGTGGATCGGCACGACGCATCTGATCGGGCCGCATCCCCTCGACCTCTGGCGGGTGCTGGGCGACGGCCTGGGGCTGCTGCTCGGCAGCCCGTCCGGCACCACGCCCGGCATCCTGGTCGAGCCGCTGCGCATCTGCCTGATCGCCGCGGTGCTGGAGACCGCCTTCGCCCGGTCGCAGGCGCCGGAAGAGCCGGAGGCGGAGGCAACGGCGAAGGCGTAAGGCTCAGCCGCCGCGCCGGAAGCGCAGGTACCAGGGCCGCTCGCCATCCATGCTGACGGTCGGCTCCACCGTTGCGGCCGCGTCGTTCGGGACGGTGAAATCCTGCTCGATCTGCAGCACCGTCCCCGGCGCCCGCGGCTCCAGCGTCGCGGCGCCGCAGGTCATCGAGCCCTCGGTCGAGCGCGGGCCGCCGAAGCTGCCGGCCGACCAGCGGTGCCCCTGGTCGTCCCGCAGCGACACCCGGCAGCGCCGCCACAGCACGTCGATGCCGGGGTCGCGCACGGTGACGGCGAAGCGGACCCGGACGGGCGTGCCCTGCCCCTGCCGGCGCGGCCATCCCGACTGCTCCAGCGGCAGCACCTCGACCGTCTCCAGCCGCCAGTCGGCCCCGGCGAACCGGATCTCGGATCCGGCGGGCACCGACTGCTCGAACAGCTCCTGGGCCTGCCACCAATCCTCCAGATGTCCCCTGGCGGCGAGCAGGAAGGTGACGGGCAGCGCCAGCAGCAGCCCCCACAGGCTGAGGCGGCGCCAGCGTCGCTCGCCGCTGTCGGTCGGAACCAGGGCGGTGGCGGCCTCGTCCGGCGGTTCGGCCGTCGTCATTCGATCGCTCCCGGCATGCGGTCGAGGTCCAGGCTGTCGAGGATCGGCAGCGCGCCGGCGCCGCCGGCGCCGAGCCTGACGCGGACGATGGAATCGAGCGGGGCGAGGCCGGCGTTCGGGGCCACGAAGGTGGCGCCGCGGGCCTGGTCCTCGCGGATCTCGAAGATGAACCAGCCGCGCCGCGGCAGGCCGGGCTGCAGCAGGGCGCCGGCCAGCAGCGGCCGGACGCCGGCCAGCCGGTTGCTGTGGGAATAGAGCAGCCCGGTCGGCCCCTCCCAATAGGCGTCGTTCACCGTCATGGTCTCGGACCGCGCGGCCAGGGTGGCGGTGACGATCGCCCACAGGCCCGAGGTGTCGCGCACCTCCTCCTTGCCATAGGCCTCGAAGCGGAGCTGGCGGGCGAACTGGATCGTCTCGACCTTGATCGTGAACTTCCGCGCCGCGACCGTGTCGCCGATCTGCCCGCCGGACGGGATCGCCGCGACCATCTCGTCATAGACCGGCGTGGTCCACTGCATCGCCAGCAGCAGGAGGGCGGCGACCAGCAGCGCCGCCAGACGGCCGAGCCACCGCATCATGCCGGATCCGCCGCCTGGACGGGCATGTCGAGGGTGCCGAGCACATGCGGGTTGTACCAGCCGGACATGCCCCAGAGATTGTCGCGCCGCTTATAGTCCGAGGTGTGGACCGCCAAGGTCAGCACCGGCGGCACCGCCGCGCCCTGCGGCATGGTCCAGACCGCGGCCACCCGCTCGGTCATGTCCGGATGCACCTCCCACAGCAGGTCCTGGTCGCGCAGCAGCATGTAGGTCGGCCGGTCCTCGGCGCCGACCGACGGATCCAGGGTCAGCAGGCGGCCGAAGCTGTTGCTGGAGGCGGCGGTGCGGTTGGTCAGCTCCATCTCCACCACCAGCGCCTTCTGGCCGTCCCGGACCTTGCGCCCGTCCGGGGTGGTGGTGGCGATCCGTGCGGACAGCGGCACGACGCGCCATTCCCCGGCCTCGATCGGCGGGCCGAGCGGCAGCTTCGGCACCGGCTGGTCGGTGCGGTAGGAGGCGATGGTCATGACCAGGACCAGCCCGGCGGCCAGGAAGCCGCCGACGCCCGTGGTCAGCCAGACCACGGTCCTGCTCTTCAATCCGCCGAGACGTTGTCCGAGCGACATGCCGCTGCGCCGAAGCGCTCCCCACCCACAGGACCGATCGAACGCATGAGGACAGGATTTGGTTCCGGATCTGAGAGGAATACCCGGCCTACAGCTCCAGCACCACCCGGCCGCTGGCGGGCACGGCGCAGCAGACCAGCGCCTCGCCCGGGCGGGGCGCGCCGGCGGGCGGCTCGGCATAGGTCACGGCGCCCTCCGCCACCCGCGCAGCGCAGGTGCCGCACAGGCCGGAGCGGCAGCTCCACGGCGCCTCGATCCCGGCCGCCTCGGCGAGGTCGAGCAGCGAGCCCTTCGAGGGATCCCAGCCGGCCCGACGGCCGGAAGCGCGGAACTCGACCTCGGCCGTGGCGACCGCGGGCGGAAGCGGCACCGCCTCCGCGGGCTCCACCGAGCCCACGGCGAAGGCCTCGCTGCGGATGCGCTCCGGCCGCACGCCGAGGCCGGCCAGGACCTCCCGCATCGCCCGCATGAAGCTGGCCGGACCGCAGAGATAGACGTCGTAGTCGTCGAGCGGCAGCAGCCGGCGCAGCAGCGCGGCGTCGATATGGCCGGTGTCGTCGTAATCCCGGCCCGGGACGTCCTGCGGCCGCGGCCGGCTGTAGCGGATATGGGTGGTCAGGGTCGGCGCCCGCGCCTCCAGCGCCCTCAGATGGGCGGCGAAGGCGTGCTCGGCCCCGTCGCGCGCGGCATGGACGAACCAGATCCCGCGGCCGGGATGGCGCAGCCGCTCCGGGTTGCGGCCGATCAGGCTGTTCAGCATCGCGATCATCGGCGTCACCCCGACGCCGGCCGACAGCAGCAGCACCGGCCGGCGGCTGTCAGCGTCGAGCACGAAGTCGCCGCGCGGCGCCAAGGCGCGGAGGGTGTCGCCGACCCGGACATGGTCGTGCAGCCACTGGCTGGCAAGGCCAGGTCCGGTTTCACGCTTGACGCTGATCCGGTAGGTCCGGCCGTCCGCCGCGTCGGACAGGGTGTAGGTGCGCCGCACCGGCCGGTCGCGGCCGGGGATGTCCAGCGCGATCGGCAGGAACTGGCCCGGCTGGTGGGCGGCGACGCTGCCGCCATCCGCCGGCGCCAGGATGAAGGAGCGAATGGTCGCGCTCTCGTCCATGATCCGGGTCACGGTGAAGGGGCGCAGCGTGTTGCGCGACGCCTCGGCCTTCGCCGCCTGCCCCGCCTCCTCCCAGGTGCCGGTGGCGGCGAGCTGCGATGCCTGCTCCGGCGCCGACCAGCGCAGCGGCACCGCATCCTCGATCCACCGCCCCTCCTCCAGCCGGAATCGCAGCAGCCGCTCCGCCCCGGCGAAGGACGCGACCTCCGGCCCGTCCCACACCACCTCGGCGATGCCGGTCAGCAGCAGCACGCCGCCGGTGTCGAAATCGACGAAGACCAGGCCGGCGCGGGGGTCTGCCTCGATGTTGCCGAAGGTGTTGAAGTAGAAGTTGCCGACGAAGTCCGGCGCGGTCAGCACCGTCCGCCCGCCCTCCTCCGCCACCCGGACGAAGCCCGGCCGGCCGCCGCGATGCGAGACGTCGACGCCCTCGGCAGGCGCGCCGCCTGCCTCCGCTTCGGCTGAACGCGTGGCGATGAAGAAGGTGTCGGCCGCCGCGACCAGCGCCGCCGCCCTCGAGGAGAGCACCGGCCCTTCGGCATGCACCGGCCGGGCCTCGCCCAGGCTGTCCGGCTCGGCGACGAAGCTGGGCCTGCGCGCCTGGATGTATTGCGGGCAGTTGCCGAAGCTCTGCCCGACCGTCACGGCGAAGCGGCCATCGCCCCATTCGCTGACGGTGCCGTTCATCCGGTTGCGCCGCCGCGTCTCCAGTTGGATGCCGAGCAGCCCGATGGGCGCGCCGGCGGCGAGGTTGTCGCCCAGCGGGTCGCCATAGGCCGGCCGCGCCGCCACGGTCAGGGTGCGCGGGTCGGGCGAATGCAGAAAGCCCGGCCGCCCGGACAGGATCGAGGCCCAGGGCCGGCCCTGCCGGTCGAGGCTGCCGGCCACGATGAAGGGCAGCATGGCGAAGAAATCGCGATGCTGGTCCGGCATGATGCCGCGGATCGCCCGCCGGCCGGCCGAGGCCATCCGCTCGCGCACCCCGGCCCGGGCCTGGGCGGCCAACTCGCCGGAATGGAAGGGCGGCGCCTCATGCGGCCAGCCGGGCAGCAGCGCGGGGACTGTGACGGTGTTGGGCATTATACGCCTCCGAAATGCCCCCAACCGTCATTGCGAGGAGGCGAAGCCGACGAAGCAATCCATCGTCCCGCACGAGTTGCACCATGGATTGCTTCGCTGCGCTCGCAATGACGTGTTGGGTTGGCGGGAGAGGTGGCCAGCGCTCCGGCTCAAGCGGCGACGGCGGTGCGGGGCATCGGCACGAAGCCGGGCAGTGCCTCGACCCGGGCGAGCCAGGCGCGGATATTCGGGTAGGCCTGCAGCGAGACCCCGCCCTCCGGCGCCACGGCCGTGTAGGTGTAGTTCGCGACGTCGGCGATGGTCGGCTGCGGGCCGGCCAGGAAGCCGCCCTTGGCCAGATGCGCCTCCATCACCCCGTAGAGGCGGGCGGCGATCGCCTTGGCGCGCTCATGGTCCAGCTGGGCCTTGAACACGGTGACCAGGCGCGCCGCTGCCGGGCCATAAGCCAGGAAGCCGGCGGCGACGGACAGCCAGCGCTGCACCTCGGCCGCGGCCAGCGGGTCGCGCGGCAGCCAGCGGCCGGTGTCGTCGTAGCGGCCGGCGAGATAGACCAGGATGGCATTGCTGTCGGCCAGGGCGATCTCGCCGTCCTCGATCGCCGGGACCTGGCCGAAGGGGCTGCGCACCAGGAAATCCGGGGTCTTGTGCTCGCCGCCCGGCAGGTCGACATCGACCGCCTCGAAGGGCAGGCCCAGCAGCGACAGGAACAGCTCGACCCGGTGGGAATGCCCGGACAGGCCGAAGCGGTAGAGGCGGATGGGCTGGGCGGGGACAGGCATGGCGGCGGCCTTTCAGGAGGTGTTGGTGTCATCAAGATGCCCATTCCTCTCTTCGTGGAGAATGCACGTGCTTGACAGATCACCATTTCAAACAGCGGAATAATCCGATGGACCGGCTGGACAGCATGCGCATCTTCGTCGCCGTGGCCGAGGCCGGCGGCTTCGCCCCGGCGGCACGGCGCCTGGCCCTGTCGCCGCCGGCCGTGACCCGCGCCGTCGCGGCGGTGGAGGAGCGGATCGGCGCCCGGCTGCTGCACCGGACCACCAGGATCGTCCGACTGACCGAGGCCGGCACCCGCTTCCTGGAAGATTGCCGCCGCATCCTGGCCGAGGTCGAGGAGGCGGAGGCCGCGGCGGCCGGGCTGCATGCCGAGCCGCGCGGCCCGGTCGCGGTCACGGCGCCGGTGCTGTTCGGCCGGCTGCATGTGGCGCCGGTGCTATTCGAGGTCGCCGGCCGCTACCCGCAGCTGGTGGTGCGCAGCTTTTTCATCGACCGCATCGTCCACCTGGCGGAAGAGGGCTACGACGTTGCCGTCCGCATCGCCGATCTGCCGGATTCCGGCCTCAGCGCCGTCCGCGTGGGCTCGGTGCGGCGCATCGTTTGCGCCGCCCCCGCCTATCTGGCGGCGCATGGCACGCCGCGCAGTCCGGCCGAGCTGGCGCAGCACGAGGCGATCCCCTTCAGCCGGGGCCCGTCGACGCGCGACTGGGTGTTCCATCAGGGTGGCCGGACCGAGACGGCCGAACCGCGGACCCGGCTGATCGTGAACCAGGCCGATGTCGCGGTGGCGGCGGCGGTGGCGGGCCACGGCCTGACCCGGGTGCTGTCCTACCAGGCCGCGGCGGAGATCCGCGCCGGCCGGTTGCAACTGGTGCTCGAGGAGTTCGAACCGCCGCCGATCCCGATCCAGGTCGTGCACCAGGAGGGCCGCCGCGCCTCCGCCCGGGTGCGGGCGCTGGTCGACTTTCTGGCCGAGGGGCTGCGGGCCGACCCGACGCTGCGGGCTTAGCCGCGCAGCACCAGCACGTTGCCGCAGAGGATCGCTGCGGCGCCGAGCAAGAGGCCAGGGCCGAGGGCAAGGCCCTCGAAGCCGGCGGAGAGCGCCAAAGCGACCACCGGCACGAGCGCCAGAGTGTAGGCGGTGCGGGCCGGGCCGATGCGGCGGACCAGGTCGAAATACATCAGGAAGGTGACGCAGGAAGCCGCGATGGCGAGATAGGCCAGGCTGCCGAGATAGCGGGCCGAGGTGTCGATCGCGAAGGCCGAGCCGGCCGCGGCCGACCAGGCGAAGGCGGCGGCCGCGCCGGTCAGGGCGCCCCAGCCCATCACCGCGGCGATCGGGATGCCGCGCCGCTGGTTGCGGGCGCCGAGGATGGTGCCGCCGGCGGTGGCCAGGGCCGCCAGCGCCGCCCAGGCGAAGCCGACCGCGCTGCGCTCGTCCGCCACCACCGCGCCGAGATCGCCGCCGAACACGATGGCAAGGCCGAGCACGCCGCAGCCGAGCCCGGCCCAGAGCCGCGGCGTCAGCGCGGTGCCGAGGAAGGCGCGGCTGAGCAGCCCGGCGAAGACGGCGGAGAGCGACAGCACCAGCGCCGCCAGGCCGCTCGGGATCAGCCGCGTGGCCTGGTAGAAGGCGATGAAGGCGAGGCCGAAGAACAGCACGCCCTGCAGCAGCACCCAGGGCAAGTCGGCGCGGGACAGACGCAGCCGGGCGCCGGTCAGGGCGCCGAGGGCCAGCATCAGCAGGCCGGCCGCGGCCATGCGGTAGCCGACCGAGACGGTCGCCGCCACCGGCCCGGCCTGCAGCGCGGTGGCGAGCGCGCCGCCGCCCCAGAGCAGCGCGGTGGCCAGGAACAGGATCGCGGTCACCGCTCCGCCTCGGCCCCCTCGGCCAGCAGCGCCCGCCAGCCGGCGCCCGCGATCCTGCCGCTGGCGGTGTCGAGCCGGTCGAGCGCGCGGTCGAGCGCCGCCCGCTCCTCCTCCGGCAGCGCCGCCAGCAGCTTCGCCTCGATCGCGCGGGCCAGGGTCGCGATCTCGGCGAAAGCGGCCTCCCCTTCGGCCGTCAGCGTCACCGAGGCGTAGCGCCGGTCCTGCGCCCCGGCCTCACGCCGGGCGAAGCCGAGGGCGACCAGCTGGGCGATGCCGCGACTGACCGCGACCGCGTCGAGGCCGCAGGCCCGCGCGATCTCCCGCGCGCTGACGCCCGGCCGGTCGGCCACCACCGCCAGGATGCGCCAGGCCGGCAAGCCCAGGCCCCAGCGCGGGCCGTAGAAGCTCTCCAGAAGCTCCGCCACCCGCCCGGCGACGACGAACATCCGGTAGGGCAGCCAGCGCCCGAGCTCCAGGGCAGAGGCAGACGAGGCCACGGCGCGCTCCCATCACAGAATGATTTCATTATGAAATCATTCTGTGATCAAATACGCCAGCGTTTTCGCCGCCTCCCGCCCCGCGCGAGGTTAGAACACCGAGATCACCTACGCCGCGATCAGGCGTTCGCGGATGCGATCTCGTTCGCGACGAGCAGCTCTCCCTGTTGCGTCAGAACCGCCTCGCGGATCAGGTGGTCGATCTGAGACCGGATGACCTCGCGAAGCTGGGCGCTGGTGGCCTTGAAGCCAAATCGTCTCGATACGGTCTGGACGATTTCGTCGACGCCGGCGCCCAGATTGGTCGTCACCGTCTCTCGAATCGCCACTCTGGTTTCCTGCGGCGGCAACATCTCCGGCTTCCGCAAGGTCGTCGACAGGACGCTGCTCCGGTCCCGCACCCGGACCTCGGCGCCCGGAACCGACAGGAAGCGATCCTCGAGCACCAATCGTCCGGCCTGGACCGCGATGGAAACGCCATGCTCTACCGCCGCCTGAATGCGCGCGCCGGCCCGCTGCAGCCCCCATGCGCTTCGAAGGCGCAGTACGACTTCGTCGACATGCACCGGCCCTTCGATGGCGACGATCTTCTCGGTGAGATCGGCTAGAAGACCGACCGGGGTCTCATGCAGATCGTAACCTGCGACCGGCTGGATCGAGGCTGCCTCGACGTAGGCGGCGGCAAGTTCAGTGACCTCCTCCGGCTTGGCCAGCCCGATCTCGGTCACGTCCGCTCGTTCGATAGTGACCACCTCCACCGGGACGGCGCGAGCGGGTCCGTGCGTTCTCTCCAACCGTGCTTCGAGTTCCGCCTTCGCCGCCTCGATCGCGGCGATGGTGCGCTCAAGCTGTTCCTGAGGCCGCTGGAACCAATCAGTGCTCCAGATCCGGTGCAGGATCCAACCGTGGTCTTCAAGCACGGATTGTCGCAGCCGGTCGCGATCCCGTGCGGACCGGGCACTGTGATAAGAGGCGCCGTCGCACTCGATGCCGAGCATATAGCGTCCCGGCCGCTCTGGATCGGCGATCGCGAGATCGATGAAGAAGCCGGCAATGCCGACCTGCGGATGAACCTGATAGCCCCGCGCCTGCAGGGCGGCGGCGACCTGGACCTCGAAGACGCTATCATGCTCTCGCCCGGTCGGATGGGCCATGGACAGCCGACCCGTCCGGGCGAAGTGGAGGAACAGCTTGAAGGCGAAGACGCCTTTGCCCTTGACCCGCTCAAGGTCGATATCCTCGTCGGTGATCGAGGCGAAGACCTCGCAACGCCGCTTGGCTCGACTGATGAGCACATTCAACCGCCGCTCGCCGCCATCCGAGCCAAGCGGACCGAAGCGCATCGCCATATAGCCTTGCGCGTTGCGGCCGTAGCCGACCGAAATCAGGATGACGTCGCGCTCATCCCCTTGAACGTTCTCGAGGTTCTTGACGAAGAACGGTTCGCTGGGATGGGCGTGGAAGAACGGCTCGGTGTCCGGGTTGAAGCGGCGAAGCAACTCCAGTTGGTCCTGGATGGCACGCCTCTGCTTGACCGAGAAGGTCGCGACGCCGAGCGAGAGTTCGGGGGAGGACTTGGCGTGGCGGATGATCGCTTCGGCGACCACCTTGGCTTCTACGGCATTCGTGCCGGTGTTGCCGGAATCGAAAACACCGTCCGCGACATGATGGAAGCGTAGCCCCATGCCCGCCTCCTGCGTGTAGGGGCTGGGCACGATGAACAGCTTGTTCTCATAGAACTGGCTGTTGGAGACCGCGATCAGCGATTGATGCCGGCTGCGATAGTGCCAGCGGAGCATCCGCTGCGGCAGGCCGCGCGCAGTGAACAGGCCAAGGATGCTCTCGATATTGGCGACCTGGGCACCATCACCATCGTCATCTTCGCCCGGCTGGCCGCCCATCAGCTTGGCGAAGAAGGCGGTCGGTGGCAGTTGCCGTTCGTCGCCGACCACGACAACCTGGCGGCAGCGAGCGATGGCGCCGAGCGCATCGACCGGCTGGATCTGGCTAGCCTCATCCATCACCAGCAGGTCGAAATTGAGCTGGCCCGGCGGCAGGAACTGCGCCACCGACAAGGGACTCATCATCAGCACAGGCTTGAGTGCCTGGATCGCCGGGGCTGCCTTCTGCATGAGCCGGCGGATCGGCATGTGACCCCGTCGTTTGGCCATCTCCCCGCGGAGGACGCCCAGGGGGCCGACACCGCCGGATGTCGGCGGGATGCGCCGATGATGGGCGCGCACGACTTCGAGGCGGGCCGCGGCGATGCGCTGGAGATCGAGGTTCCCGAAGTCCTTCACCAATCGCCCGTGGATCTCTCCGTCGAACCTGGCCAGTGCCGGATCGACCCGGATCTGATCAGCCAGGAGTGCCTCGAAATAGGCCATCTCGAAGGTCGGCAAAGCGTCCGCCGGTGCCAGTCGGCCATCATCGAGAACATCGACGATCGCACCGATCCCCAAGGCCCTGCCGCCATCCGCCCGATCCCGGTATGCGACCCATTTCGAGAGCTGCTCCGTATGCCTGAGCCACAGACCGAAACGGGAGGCGATCGCCGCCATCGGCAGATCGGCAATAGGCCCGCTGCCGAAGAGAGCCACCGCGTCGGTGCGCAGGTCTGAAAACAGCGCTTCCAGATCCTTCAGGACGACCTCCGCTTCCCGTTCGATCGCGACCGCCTGCTTGGCTGGTTGGCGCCGCTCGACGAGGGCTGCCGCTCTCGTCCTGATATCGAGATTGGCGTCAATCCACTCCGCGGCTGCCGCGAGCTCCGACCAGTTCGACTGTGTCCCGTTCCAGATGCCATCAAAGACGGTGCGGCCCAGCGCATCGTCGGCCTCGATCTTCCTCAGCGCTGCCTGCCCCGCCGTCAGGCGGTCGAGACACGCCAGCCGATCCGTCAGGCGCTCGGGAATCGCAGTCATGATCGACCGGCAAAGGGCATCGGCCTGAAACCAAAGATCAACGCGCGTGGCGATCGCCGAGAGCCTGGCCCGTTCCGCATCAACGGCAGTCTCGAACGCCGTCTCGGTCATCCTGCCAAGGCCGGTCCACAGCGCAGCCAACAGCGGACGGACCTCATTCAACACATCTTGCACCCTGGTTGCCCGTGCGCCGATCTCGCGCCGATCCGGCAGGCGTCCGGCTATGAGACGGGGCTCCGCCCCCAGGCCGCGCAGGCTGCGCATCCAAGCCACGAGCGCATGTAGAGGCGCGGATGCGGACCGGTCGCTGCGCCAATCCGCCCCGAAGGCTGCACGGCCGAAGCCGTCCCCGTCGCGGATCTTCCCGAGGGCCATCTGCCCCTTGGCGAGAATGTCCAGCAGCGCCAGCAAGTCGGGCAGTGCGATGTCGGGGGCAGTGAGGACGGACCGGACCAGGCGATTGGCCCGTCGCCATTCCCCGCTGAGGGTCCGCAGGAAGCCGCTGCCATGCGCGGCCAGCGTCTGACGCGCGGCGGCGAAATCCATCGCCCAGGCCGCTTCGGCAAGCCGTCCGCCGATATCGCTTCGCGCCCGCTCCAGGCTGGAAATGGCGTCCGCCAGATCGGCCGCCTGCTCCACACCCTGGTCCCAGACGGCCGCGGTGAACGCCTCCGGGCTGGCGTCGGGTGCCGCAGCGACCCGCTCCCCTGTCACGATCGCCTTCTCGACCGAGAGGACGGTGTCCAGGTCGCCGTCCAGACCGAGCTGCGCCCGCAGCCGATCCACCTCGGCGGCGAGAAGCGGCAACAACCCCTGGAGCTGGCGAATCCGCTCGAATCCTTCGGGCCCGAAATCGTCGGGAAGCGACGCCAGCCGGGATCGAGCCTCGTCCACAGCCGTGGCCCAGGCGGCCGGGAGGAATGCGGCATCGATCTCCCCCCGCAGCCGGGCATACGCAAAACCGGCCTGGAGCAGCGCATCCAACTCACGACGTCGCCCTTCCCATTCGGGCGCCGTCATTGCCGCGGAGGTCAAAGCCGGCGCCGCGGCGATCCGATGCGCCACCTCCGCGACAGCATGGAAATCCTTCAGAGAGACAGGAGCCTCCATGCCGAGACCCGCGGCGAGATCATCCTGTTCGGCCGAGAGAGCTTCCACCCTCTGCTTCAGTGCCGCGATCCGGCCGACAAGGCGCTCCACATCCGTTGGCAGGACGACGGTCAGGCCAACGCCCCGCCAGGGGTGCTCGACCGGACAGCCGATATCCGTAATTCTCTGTGCCAGCTCACCGAGCAATTGCTCGCGATGCGCCCGGGCATCAGGGGTCCAGGTTTCCGGCCGGTCGAGCTGGAGATCGACGGGCCGGCGCCCGTCCTGGCGGAGGCGGGTGAGCTGGCCGATCACCTGATAGGGGGTGAGAGCGGCGGCCGGATGCATCTCGTGCATCCTCGCAACATGGCCGTTCAGCGCATCCCGGGCTTCCCGAAGCCGAGTGCCAAGTGTGGATCCGGCATCGCCTCGCGGCGATCCGAGCTCCCAAGTGCGTCGCAGTTCCTCCAGCAGCAGACGCTTGTTGGCCTTGTTGCTGTGGAGTTCGAGGCAGGCGTCGCCGACGCCCGCCTGGTCCAGCCGACGCTTGACCACCTCCAGAGCAGCCATCTTTTCCGCCACGAAAAGGACGGTTCTCCCGTCGGCGACGGCGGCCGCGATGATATTGGCGATGGTCTGCGATTTGCCCGTTCCGGGCGGCCCCTGGATCACCAGATCGCGGCCAGTCCTGACGTCGTGCACGGCGAGCGTCTGGGAGCTGTCGCTGTCGACGATGTGCAACATCTCCTCGGGAGAGATGTGCCGGTCGATGACCGCATCTTCCGACAGCAGTTCCTGACCGCCCTCGAAGCCGTCGGCGAGCAAGGCCCGGATCATCGGCTGTTCCGTCAGCTTCGTCCCAGCCGGCCAGATCTCCGGATCCAGATCGCGGTACATCAGGAATTTCGAGAACGAGAAGAAGCCGAGGACGATGTCGTCGGGCATGACCGACCAATCGGGCTTCGACGAGACCGCTTCGGTGACGGCCGAGAGATATGCGCCCGGATCGAAGTCTTCCCCGGGCTCGAACAGCGGAAGCTTCAGGGCATGGACACGATCGAGATAGGCGGCCAGCGACAAGTTGGAGGCTAGATCTTCCTGTCGGCCACGGAGCTTGAAACGTTCACCCGCGGTGGCCCGCTCGAGACTGACCGGCACGAGGATCAGCGGTGCATAACGAATATTGTTGGCGTTCGAAGGATCGACCCATCTGAGGGTCCCATGCGCAAGGAACAGAATATTGACGCCTTGCTCCTCCTCCAGGGTGCGGGCGTCGAAATAGAGATCGAGAAGCCGCTTTTGCAGCCCCTTAGAGGTCAGTCGCGTCTGCAGCCGGGTATCCGAATGCCGGGTCAAGACACCACGTTCGTTGACACTGTCGTCATCCGGTTGGGCGAGTTCAGCGATCTCCTCCGGATCGGCGTCTTCTGCCTTTCCTTCTTCTCCCTGCAGCTTCAGCTCGTCCGCGACTTTCCCGGGGACAAAGGTGAAAGCCCGCCCCTCTCCGACGAGCAGCCGGAAGACCTCGGCGGATTTTTCATCGACGATTTCGATCGTCCTGGCGCTCTTCGACGATCGTGGGATGTTCAGAAGCCGATTGCGTGCCGATAGATCCAGCAACTCCGTCCGCGCACGTTCCAGCTTCGTCTCGATGGGAAGGCCGCTCTGGAAAATCGATGATGGCGCATCCGACACCGTGGTAACGCCGCTATCATCCATAACACCCCTCCAATGCACGCCAAACGGGCATTATCAGTATCAACGCGCCCAAAAATTGAATTGCTTTCGATCAATCTGAGGATAACTCATACTCCTTTAGTAGTGGATGCAACCAAATATTGTCGACGACTCGCTTGCCCGGACGAAACAGGGCTGGCTTCGAGCGAGGTCTGCATGCGCCCCGGCGTCACCCGGCTCGCGCCAGCATCTCGAACGCGGCGATCAGGCCGCGCTCCAGCGCGGCCATGACATTGCCGACGCGCTGCGGCGCCGTCGGGCCCATCAGCAGATGCGGGCCGAGCGGTGAGGGTCCTCGGGCGACCGCCCGCTCGCGTGCCTCGCGGCCGAGGCGCAGCGCCAGGGCGCTGCGGTCGTGCTCGGCCTCGATGGTGAAGCCGGCCTCCCGCAGCAGCCGGCGATAGGTCTCGGGCGGCTCGACGAAGCTGGTCTCCGGCGTCGCGGCCCAGGGCATCGGGTAGGGCAATTCGCCCTCGCCCACCCGCATCACGTCGTAAACGCCGAAGCGCGCACCAGGCTTCAGCACCCGCCGGACCTCGGCGAACAGCGCCGCCTTGTCGGCGATGTTCATGCCGACATGGATCAGCGTGGCCGCGTCGAAGGCGCCGTCCGGGAACGGCATGGCCAGGGCGCTGCCCTGGTGGAACAAGGCCTGGCCGGACAGGCCGCAGCGGCCGGTCAGTCCCTCCGCCGCCTCGACGAACTCGGCCGTCAGGTCGATGCCGGTGACGCGGCAGCCCAGCGTCGAGGCGACATGCCGGGCCGGGCCGCCGATGCCGCAGCCGACATCGAGCAGATGCAGCTCCGGCCCGAGGCCGAGATCCTGCGCCAGCTCTGCCGTCGCGGCGGGTCCGCCGAGATGGAACTCGTCGGCGCCGGACAGGTCGCCGGGCTGGAGATGATCGATGTCCTTGCCCGCGGCCCGCAGTGCGTCGAGGAACGCCTGCTCGATGCCGTTGCGGCCGTAATGTCGCGCGACCTGCTGTTCGGCCTCCATGGCGATCTCCTGTGGTTCAATCCCATCCTATCGCAGGCGAGGTCAGAACGTCTTCGCCACTGCCTCCGCCCAGGCCTTCGCCTCGGCCCGCGCCTGCGTGTCCACCTCCGGCCCGAACAGCGTCTTCTCGACGGTGATCGCGGTGATGTCGGTGATGCCGATGAAGCGCAGCCACATTTCCATGTACGGCCTCTGGAAGTCGAAGCCGGCGGCGGGGGTGAAGGCCGCGGGACCGTAATCGAGCCCGCGGGCGTAGATCACCGCCGCCTTGCGGCCCGGCAGCAGGCCGGCGAAGCCCTGCTCGGTGAAGGAGAACAGCACGTCCTTCTGCGACACGACGTCGATCAGGTGCTTCAGCCTGTACGGGATGCCGAAATTCCACAGCGGCACGGCGAAGAGCAGCCGATCGGCCGCGTGGAAGGGCTGCGCCAGCTCGCGGATCCGGCGCCAGGCCGTCTCCTGGGCCTCGGTCAGGGGCGTGCCGGAGAGGCCGGCATATTTCGCCTCCATCGCCGCGCCGTCGAATTCCGGCAGGTCGACGGCCCAGAGATCGAGCGTCTCGATCTCGTCGTCGGGATGGGCCGCCCGATAGGCGGCGAGGAAGGCGCGTGCGACCTCGATCGAGGCCGAGCGCTGCTTGCGGGGCGATGCTTCGACATAGAGCAGCCGTGCCATGGCGATTCTCCTGCTGGGATGGACTCAAGCTAGCGGCTCGCCGCTCAGAGGATAAACGAATATATCCCCTACGATTAATGGCGAACTGCGATATATTGGCGTCATGTTCGAGACCGAGCTGCTGCGCAGCTTCGTGGCGGTGGCGGAGCTGCAGGGCTTCACCCGCGCCGCGGAGCATCTCCACCTCACCCAGTCGACGGTGAGCGCCCAGATCCGCCGCCTGGAGGACCAGGCGGGGCGGCCGCTGCTGCGGCGCAGCACCCGGTCGGTGGCGCTGACCGAGGCCGGCGAGACGCTGCTGGGCTATGCCCGCAGCATCCTGCGGCTGAACCACGATGCCCGGGCCAGCCTGTCGGCCTCCTCGCTGGCCGGCGGGATCCGGATCGGGGCGTCGGAGGATGTCGCCGGCTCCGGCCTGCCGGAGGTGCTGCGGCGCTTCGCGGCGCGCCATCCGGCGGTGCGGATCGAGGTCGAGGTCGGCATCGCCACCACGCTGTTCCAGGCGCTGGAGGGCGGGCGGCTGGACCTGATCCTGTGCAGCCGCTGCCATGGCGACGGCCGCGGCTGGACGCTGTGGCGCGAGCCCCTGGCCTGGGCGGCCGCCGCCGACATGGGCGCCCTGCCCGACCCGATCCCCCTCGCCTTCTTCCCGGAGCCCTGCCCGTACCGGGAAGCGGCGCTGGCGGGGCTGGCCGCGACCCGGCGGCCCTGGCGGATCGCCTATGTCAGCCCCAGCGTCGCCGGCGTCCGCGCCGCCGCCCTGGCCGGGCTGGCGGTGACGCCGCTGCCGCTGAGCGCGATCGGGCCCGGGCTGCGGATTCTGAGCCCGGAGGACGGGCTGCCGCCGCTGCCCGAGGTCGAGTTCGTCGTTTGCACCGCGGGCCTGTCCGAGCCGGCCCGGGCGCTGGCCGAGACGCTGCGGCAGTCGGCCGGTCAACTCGGGCGCCTCTAGGCCGGCAGCAGCTTGAGCGCGACCACGCCGCCGAGGATGGCGAGGATCGCGGCGAGCCGGGCAGGGCCGAGCGCCTCGCCGAACAGCAGCAGCCCGGCGGTGACCGACCCGACGGCGCCGATCCCGGTCCAGACCGCATAGGCGGTGCCGAGCGGCAGCACCTTCAGCGCCTGGGTCAGGAGGCCGAGGAAGACCACCAGGGCCACCACCGAGGCCGCGGTCCAGCCGAGCCGGCTGTAGCCGTCGGAGTATTTCGTGGTCACAGCCCAGACCACGTCGGCGATGCCGGACAGGATCAGCATCGTCCAGGCGAGGGCGTTGGACATTGCAGCTCTCCTCAGCCGAGCTCGATCACGGCGACGCCGGCCAGCAGCGAGATCGGGACGAACAGGGTTTCCATGGCGAATTCTCCGACCGAGCGTTCGGTCAATCCCGGCTGCCGAGGACGGGCACGCGCAGGCCGCGCTGCACCGCCGGTCGGGCGGCGACGGCGTCGTACCAGCGGCGCAGGTTCGGGCTGGCCTCGAGGTCGAGGCCGATATGCACCAGCCCGGCATGGATCCAGGGCCAGCTCATGATGTCGGCGATGCCGTAGGCCTCGCCGGCCAGGTGGCTGCGCCGGCCGAGCGTGCCGTCGAGCACCCGGAACACCCGCGCCGCCTCGGCCTCGAAGCGGCCGATGACATAGGGGATCTTCTCCGCGGCGAAGATCTTGTAATTCCACAGCTGGCCGAGCGTCGGGCCGAGATGCGCAGCCTGGAACAGCGTCCATTGCAGCGCCGTCAGACGCTCCCCGGCATCGGCCGGCAGCAGCTTGCCGGAGCGCTCGGCCAGATAGGTCAGGATCGCGCCGCTCTCAGACACCGTGCGGCCGCGGTCCGGGTCGGTGATCACCGGGATCTTGTTGTTCGGATTCAGCGCCAGGAAGGCGGGCTCGCGCTGCTCCCCTCTCTCGATGTCGACGATGTGAACCTCATAGGGCAGGCCGGTCTCCTCGAGCATGATCGAGGCCTTGTGCCCGTTCGGGGTCTGATACGTATAGAGCTGGATCGGGGTCATCTCTGTGTCTCCATCGGCAGGCCAGCCCCGCCGCTGGGGAGAAGATGAAGGGTGCGCTGGCGCAGTTCGATCTGTGATACTGCAGCGATCATCTGCGTCTATGCACAGGCCGACTCATGGACAGCCGACTGGATTGGGAAGACCTGCACACCGTGCTGGCCGTGGCCGATTGCGGCTCGCTGGCGGGCGCCGCCCGGCGGCTCGGCGTCAACCACACCACGGTGCTGCGCCGGATCGGCGGCTTCGAGCAGCGGCTGGGCTTGCGGCTGTTCGACCGGCTGCCCGGCGGCTACGCCCTGACCGCGGGCGGCGAGGAACTGGCGGCGGCCGCCCGCGGCATGGCGGCGACGGTCGAGGCGCTGGAGCGCCGCCTGGCCGGCCAGGACCTGCGGCTGGAGGGCACGCTGCGGGTGGCGACGGCCGACACGCTGACGGCGTCGCTGCTGCCGCCGCTGCTGGCCCAGTTCCGCGAGCTGCATCCCGGCATCGTGCTGGAGGTCACCACCGCCAACCTGATGGCGAACCTGACCCGGCGCGACGCCGACGTCGCCATCCGGCCGGTGCTGGACCCGCCGGAGACGCTGGTCGGCCGCCGCGTCGCCGGCATCGCCTTCGCCGCCTATGCCGCGGCGAGCCATCCGGCGGCGCGGTCCGGCACGGTCGCCGCGCATCCCTGGGTGGCGCCGGACGACAGCCTGGCCGGCACCTCGGTGGCCCGCTGGATGCGCCGGGCCCTGCCGGAGGCGACGATCGCGCTGCGAGCGGATTCGCTGGTCGAGGTCTGCCGCGCGGCCCGCGCCGGGATCGGCCTGGCCGCCCTGCCCTGCTATCTCGGCGACGCCACCGAGGGGCTGGTGCGGATCGCCACGCCGACGGTGCCAGAGGCGGCGGCGCTGTGGGTGCTGACGCATAAGGATCTGCGCCGCACCGCCCGGGTCAGCGCCTTCACCGAATTCGCCGCCGCCGCCCTGGCCCGCCAGCGCGACCTGCTGGAAGGACGCCGGCCGGCTGTGCCAGGGTGACGGCGACAGAGACCGCCAATGCAGAAGACCACAGGAGGAACGCCATGGCCGTGAAGCGGATCGTCACCAACATCGCCACCGGCGACGTCGCCCAGGCGCGGGCCTTCTATGGCAACCTGCTGGGCTTGCATCTGGCCATGGATATGGGCTGGATCCTGACCTTCACTGCCGATGGGACGATGACGCCGCAGCTCAGCGTGATGAGCGAGGGCGGCTCCGGCACCCCGGTGCCGGATATCTCGATCGAGGTCGACGACGTCGACGCGACGCACCGCAAGGCATTGGCGATGGGCCTCGCGATCGAATACGGCCCCGCCGACGAGCCCTGGGGCGTGCGCCGCTTCTATGTCCGCGACCCGTTCGGCCGGCTGGTCAACATCCTGACGCACTGAGCCCGCGGCTCAGTTGATCCAGACCGCGAAGCTGAGGAACTCGCCCTCGAAAGCGCCGGTCGCCTGTTCCCAGAACGAGCGGTCGCTGACCGGGCCGTCCTCGAGATAGGGCACCATGTCGGTGCCGCTCAGCAGCAGCACCAGGTCGAAGGGCTGCGGCGACTCCAGCAGGCGGCGCAGGTTGAAGCCCTGGTCGAAGCGCCAATGCGGCAGCAGCTTGTCGCCGTTCAGGATCGCCTCGGATTCCGCCATCAGCGCCAGCCAGGTGTCGATGCGCTCATCGGTGATGCTCATGCCCGGGATCAGGCTGGCCTGCTTCGCGTTAGGCAGCCATTCGCGGTCGTCGTCGGTCTCGGCCCGGATCGACGCCCACATCTCCTGGCTGAGCTTCGCCGCGGCCAGGAAATGCTCGCGTGCCCGCGGCAGCCGGTCGGGCTCCGCCACCGGCCAGTTGAAGAGATGGACCCAGGCGATCATGTCGGCGATCCGCCCATCCTCCGCCCCCAGGAACATGCCCTGGGTGGGCAGGGTCAGTGCCGCGGCCAGCGGCGACTCCGGCCGCGGGAACAGGAGATGCGCGGCGGCGTCGAAGCTGCGGTGCCAGTCGCGCGCCAGCAGGAACTCGGCGCCGGCGCGCAGCACATGGGTGTAGGCCCGCAGCCACAGCACGTCGCCGGTGTCGAAGGCGATCACCAGCTTGCCGGCATTGGCGGGATCGCCCTGCCCGCCCAGCAGCACGGCGCTGTAGACGTCGTAGAGTGTGGCCTCGCCCCGGCCGTTGCCGGCAAGGTCGAGCTTCACCCGCCCCATGGCGATGGGCAGCTTCACCGGCCGGTCGCCCAGCGGCTGCAGCGTGCGGTCGACCGCGTCGAGGTCGTCGACCAGCGCCTGCAGGATGGCGCGGGCGTCCTGGTAGCGGATCACCTCGGGGTTCGGGTTTGGCGGCACCGGCATGGTCAGCAGCGGCACCGACACCATCGAATCTTCCGGCGGCCGGAAGCCGTAGCGGTACAGGGTCTGGCTGAAACGCTCCGTCGCCTTGGCCAGGCGGACCAGGCCGAGCCCGGCGATCGCCTCGGCATCGTCCGGCTTCTTCGCCAGGATCGCGGCCAGGGCCTTCTCGCCCTCGGCGATCGAACCGGCATAGAGATGCCTCTGCGTCAGCTCCAACGGCGTCGCGGCCATGGCCGGCGCGGCCGCGAGGTGCAGGGCCAGGGCGGCGGCCAGAATGACCAGACATTTGGACCGAATTAAGATAGTCGTCCTGTTGAAAAGTGAATCAGATTCACTTCGAGGGAGGGTAATCAAGCCAGTCGCCTTTCAATATTCACAGCAACCGGGCCAGACGATCTCCCAACTTCATGTCACAATTCAGGCAATGCAGCGGGCTCAGATCCCGGCCGCGGCGTCCGGCGCCACCAGCGCGGTGCTGGCATAGCCGAGATCGCGCAGCTGGCGCGGGATGCCGTCGCGGACATGGCCGCTGCCCGCCAGCACCACGACCAGCGGCGTCCCCGCCGCCCGGGCCTCGGCGATGCGCGCGGCCATCGCCCGGTCCCACAACAGCTGGATGTCGACGAAGCGGCGGAAGCCGCGGTTGAGGGCATCGCCCTCCATCGCCCGGCCATGGCCGGCGAAGGCGGCGGCGAGATACCGGCTGTAGTCCGGCGACGGCGCCACCGGCCGGCCGAGATCGAGGTCCGGCCAGGCCTGCAGCGCCGACCACCCCTCCGTCCCGACCGCGCGCACCACGTCGCGGTCGACATTCAGCGCGATCAGCGGGATCCGGTGTATCCGGGCAAAGGCGAAGATCGGCCGGTACAGGCCGAAATCGAAGCCCCAGGACCGGTCCCAGTCGACATCGCGCAGGAAGGCGGCCTCGTCGAGCTCGCCCGCGGTCCAGGCGTCGAGCGCGGCCTGGCGGCTGCGCGGCACCATCTCCAGCCCGATGGCGAGGCCCGGCTGCTCCTCGCGCAGCGCCGCGATCCGCTGCAGCTGCCAGTGATGATCGGCGACGCGGTCATGGGTCTCGCCGAGCAGCACCACGCCGCCGTCAGGTCGGGCCGGGGCGGGCGTGGCGCAGCCGGCCACGGACCAGCCGAGCAGCCCGACCAGCGCCAGGGCCCGGATCCTCCCCCTCATCGCCATTTCGTCCGCTCCATCCGACACCAGTCTCATGTGGCAGCCTTCGTCGCCGACGGCAACCGCTTCGCCATGACGACCGGCGGGGTTGCGCCCGGCCGCAGGAATCGCGAGCTATGACACCGGTTCGAGGCAAGGAGTCGGGATGACGATTCGAACGGAACAGGCCAGGGCGGGGGCATGACCGATATCGCGCAGGCGGTCATCGAGTTCATCGGCCAGCATCCGCATTGGGCCGGCCTCCTGATCTTCCTGATCGCCCTGACCGAATCGGTGGCGGTGATCGGGCTGTTCATCCCCGGCTCGCCGATCCTGATCGGCGTCGGCGCCGTGGTCGGGCTCGGCCACCTGCCGCTGGCACCGATGCTGGTCTGGGCTACCGCCGGGGCGATCATCGGTGACGGCGTGTCCTACGAGCTGGGGCGGCGCTATCGCGGCACCATCCTCGGCGCCTGGCCGATGAGCCGGTATCCGGCGCTGATCGCCCGCGGCGAGGCGTTCTTCCGCCGGCATGGCGGCAAGAGCATCGCGCTGGGCCGCTTCCTGCCGATGCTGCGGCCGATGATCCCGATGGTGGCCGGCGCGCTGGGCCTGCGGCCGCGGCTGTTCTACGCCGTCAACATCGCCTCGGCGATCGTCTGGGCGCCGGCCCATATCCTGGGCGGCGCGCTGCTGGGCGCCTCGCTGGGCGCGCTCGGCGCCGTCAGCGGCCGGCTGGTGGCGATGCTGGCGGTGCTGGCGCTGACGCTGTGGCTGCTGGTCGTCGTCACCCGCTGGGTCTGGCGCCGACTGCTGCCGCTGCTGGGCTGGGCGCAGCATGCGATCCACCGCTGGGCCGTCGCCCGCGGCAGCCGCCCGGCCCGCCTGCTGGCCCGGCTGGCCGACCCGGAAGAGCCGGACCTGCGCGTCATGGCGGCGCTGGGCATCGCGGTGCTGGTGCTGGTCGCCGGCTTCGTCAACCTGCTGCGCCTGGTCGCCGCGCATGGCGGGATGGCCCGGGCCGACGGGTCGATCAGCGGCTTCGTCCAGGCGCTGCGCACGCCCTGGGGCGATGCGGCGCTGACCGTCGTGACCATGCTGGGCGACGGCACCACCGTCACCGCGCTGGTGATCGCCGCGATCGGCTGGCTGCTGCTGCACCGCGCTTGGCACCGCGCCGGCGGCGTCGCCATCGCCATCGCCGTGACCGCGGCCTTCGTGCCGCTGGTGAAGGGCCGGCTGCAGATCGCCCGGCCGACCGACCTGTACAGCGGCGCCGACTCCTTCAGCTTCCCCAGCGGCCATGCCGCCTTCTCCGCCGTGCTGTTCGGCATCCTGGGCTGGCTGGTGGCGCGCGGCCTGCCCGGGCGCTGGCAGCTGCTGCCGCTGAGCGTCGCCGCGGCGCTGATCGGGCTGGTCTGCGCCTCGCGCGTCTATCTGGCGGCGCATTGGCCGTCGGACGTCGCGGCCGGGCTGATCTTCGGCCTGGGCATGACCATCGCCTTCGCCATGGCCTTCCGCCGGGCGGACCCGCAGCGGATCCGGCCGCGCCGCTTCGCCGCGGCGCTGCTGCTGGCCCTGGCGGTCGCCGGCGGCGCCCATGTCGCCACCGGCTACCAGAGCGCCGCGGCGATGTATGTCATCCGCGACACGACCGTGACGATTCCGGCCGCGGTGTGGCGGGCGGAGGGCTGGCGCCGCCTGCCGCCGCACCGCATCGACCTGGGGGGCGAGGCCGAGCAGCCCTTCCTGCTGCAATGGGCCGGGCCGCCGGAGGCGCTGGCCGCCGCCCTCGCCCCCTCCGGCTGGACCGCCCCACCCGGCTGGAGCGTCGCCACCGCGGCCCGCTTCCTCGACGACGCTGCCGACGCCCGAACCCTGCCGGTGCCGCCGGTGCTGCAGGACGGGCGGATGCCGGTGCTGACCCTGATCCGGCCGGAGGCGGACGGCGCCGGGCGCCAGGTGCTTCGGCTGTGGCGTTCGGGCTATGCGCTCGAGGGCGGCGGGCCGATCCTGCTGGCGGCCCCCGGGATCGAGGCGATCCACCACCCGCTCGGCCTGGTCAGCGCCATCGACGCCGAGGACGAGGCGCCGCTGCCGGAGCTGCCCGAGCTGGCGCGCCTGCCGAATGCGCAGCAGCCGGCGCCGGGGCTGGTGCTGGCCCAGCCCTGATCGGACTGCGGCATGCGGTAGCGGCAGCCATGCCTCCCCGCCCCTGGACGGATGCGGCGCCGCGCCGCATGATTGCGCTGCGATCCGTTCTCAGGGATCGACCTCATCACTCCAGGTACAGTCATGTCCAGCACGGCCCAGACGGACGAGCCGAAGACCCTGATCCTGACCGGCGCCAGCCGCGGCATCGGCCATGCCACGGTGAAGCGCTTCAGCGCGGCCGGCTGGCGGGTGATCACCGTCTCGCGCCAGGCCTTCTCCAAGGACTGCCCGTGGCATGCGGGCGAGGAGGACCACGTCCAGCTCGACCTCGCCGATCTGGACGGAATCGAGCAGGGCCTGTCCGCCCTGAGGTCGCGGCTGCCGCATGGGCGGCTGGACGCGCTGGTCAACAATGCCGGCATCTCGCCCAAGCTGGCCGGGGGCAAGCGCATGGGCGTGCTGACCACCGACTATGCGACCTGGACCCATGTGTTCAACGTCAACCTGTTCGCCACCGCCCTCCTGGCGCGCGGCCTATTCGAGCCGCTGCGGGCGGCCAAGGGGACGATCATCAACGTCACCTCGATCGCCGGCAGCCGGGTGCATCCCTTCGCCGGCCCGGCCTACTCCACCTCGAAGGCGGCGCTGGCCGCCCTGACCCGCGAGATGGCGCATGAGTTCGGCGCCCATGGCGTGCGGGTGAACGCGATCGCGCCGGGCGAGATCGACACCTCGATCCTGTCGCCGGGCACCGAGGCGATGGTCGACAGCGAGATCCCGATGAAGCGGCTGGGCAAGCCGGAGGAGGTCGCCGCAACGATCATGTTCCTCTGCACCTCCGGATCATCTTACATTACCGGGGCCGAGGTGCACATCAACGGCGGCCAGCACGTCTGAGCGCTGAGCCGCCGCCTCGGCGGAACAAGAAAACAGGGAGTGTCCGTCATGATCCGTTTCACCCGCCTCCTGCCCGCGGCAGTGCTGGCGGCCTGCATCGCCGCGCCCGCCATGGCCCGCGACCTGACCGTGGTGTCCTGGGGCGGCGCCTATCAGGACGCGCAGCGCGAGCTGTATTTCGAGCCGTTCAAGGCCGCCGGCACCCCGATGCATGACGAGAGCTGGGACGGCGGCATCGGCGTGCTGCGCGCCAAGGTCGAGGGCGGCGATTCGAGCTGGGACGTGGTCCAGGTCGAATCCGAGGAGCTGGCGCTGGGCTGCGAGGAAGGCCTGTTCCAGCCGCTGAACTGGGACGCGATCGGCGGCCGCGACGCCTATCTGCCGGCGGCAGTGAACGATTGCGGCGTCGGCGCCATCGTCTACAACTTCATCCTGGCCTATGACGGCGCCAAGATCGCCGACGGGCCGAAGAGCTGGGCCGATTTCTGGGACGTCAAGAAGTTCCCCGGCAAGCGGGCGATGCGCCAGGGCCCGAAGACCAATCTCGAGATCGCGCTGATGGCCGACGGCGTCGCCCCGGCCGATGTCTACAAGGTGCTGGCGACGCCCGAGGGCGTGGACCGCGCCTTCCGCAAGCTGGACGAGCTGAAGCCGAACCTAATCTGGTGGACCGCCGGCGCCCAGCCGCCGCAGATGCTGGCGGCGGGCGACGTGGCGATGACCACCGCCTATAACGGCCGCATCGCCGCCGCCAACACCGCCGACAAGAAGGACTTCAAGATCGTCTGGACCGGCAGCCTGTTCACCATCGACAGCTGGGTGATCCTGAAGGGCTCGCCCAATGTCGACGCCGCCACCAAGTTCCTGGCCTATATGGGCAAGCCGGAGAACCAGGCCAAGCTGCCGACCAAGATCACCTATGGCGTCACCAACAAGGCGGCGACGCCGCTGATCGCGGCCGAGTACCTGCCCGGCCTGCCGACCAACCCGGCCAACATGTCCCAGGCGGTCGAGCTGAACGCCGAGTTCTGGCTGGAGAACATCGACAGCCTGACCGAACGCTTCAACACCTGGGCGGCGAAGTAGATCTGACGCCGAAGATGGCTCCGACAATGAGTCCCCCCTCCCCTCGCGGGAGGGGGCCAGGGGGAGGGGGTTCGCGCCGCCGAAGCGGACGATCCTGCTCGCTTCCCGCTCTTCGATCGACAACCCCCTCCCCCTACCCCCCTCCCGCGGGGGGAGGGGGGACTCTTGAGCTTGCGTCATGACCGCCCTCGCCGAGGACGGGACCACCATCCGGCGGTCGCTGCGGCGGGCCGGGCGCAGGCGGCGGATCGAGGCGTGGCTGCTGCTGGCGCCGCTGATCGCCTTCCTGCTGCTGGTCTTCGTGGCGCCGATCGCCGGCATGCTGTGGCGTGCGATCGACGACCGCGACGTGGGCCCGGTGATGCCACGCACCGTCGCCGCCCTGGCCGATTGGCACGGCGACGGGCTGCCGGGCGAGGACGCCTTCGCCGCCCTGGCCGCCGACCTGGCCCAGGCCCGCGCCGACAAGACCCTGCCGACGGCCGCGCGCCGCCTGAACTACGACCGCAACGGCTACCGCACGGTCATCACCAACACCGCGCGCAAGCTGCCCGACTCACCCAAAGGCAGCTGGCAGGAGACCTTCACGGCCCTCGACCCGGCCTGGGGCAGCCCCGAGATCTGGGGCGCCATCGCCCGCGCCGCGGGGCCGACCACCGATTTCTACCTGCTGGCGGCGCTGGACCTGCGCCGCGATGCCGCCGGGGCGGTCCTCGCCTCCCCGCCCGACGAGGCGATCTACCGCGACGTGTTCCTGCGCACCTTCCTGGTGGCGCTGTCGGTCACCGCGCTGTGCCTGGTGATCGGCTTCCCCGTCGCCTATCTGCTGGCGACCCGGCCGCCGCGCATCGCCAACATCCTGATGATCCTGGTGCTGCTGCCGTTCTGGACCTCGCTGCTGGTCCGCACCACCGCCTGGGTGGTGCTGCTGCAGACCAACGGCGTGGTCAACGAGATCATCACCGGCCTCGGCCTGGCCGGGGAGCCGCTGCAACTGGTCTACAACCGGGTCGGCGTGCTGGTCGCCATGACCCATGTGCTGCTGCCCTATATGATCCTGCCGCTGTACAGCGTCATGCGCTCGATCCCCCCTGCGCATCTGCGCGCCGCCTATTCGCTGGGCGCCCGGCCGGTCGGCGCCTTCCTGCGGGTCTACCTGCCGCAGACCCTGCCGGGGATCGGCGCCGGCGCGCTGCTGGTCTTCATCCTGGCGCTCGGCTACTACATCACCCCGGCGCTGGTCGGCGGGCCGGCGGACCAGATGATCAGCTGGTTCATCGCCTTCTACACCACCAGCACGGTCAACTGGGGCATGGCCTCGGCGCTCGGCCTCCTGCTGCTGGTCGCCACCCTCGCCCTCTACGCGGTCTATGCCCGGCTGGTGGGCGCCGACCGCATGCGGCTGGGCTGACCGCCATGCGGATCTTCGAAAGCCTGCGCTTCTGGCGCGTCCTGCTGTGGCTGACCGGCGGCACCACGCTGCTGTTCCTGATCGCGCCGATCCTGGCGATCATGCCGCTGTCCTTCAACGGCGGGTCCTTCCTGGTCTATCCGCTGGACGGCGTGTCGCTGCGCTGGTTCGCGGAGTTCTTCGAGTCCGAGCGCTGGATGGGGGCGCTGGCCAACAGCCTGATCGTCGGCGGTGCCACCACGGTGCTGGCGACGGCGTTGGGCATCCCGGCGGCGCTGGGGCTGAACCATGCGCCGCTGCGCTTCCGCGGGCTGCTGACCGGCCTGTTGCTGTCGCCGATGATCGTGCCGGTGGTGATCGTGGCCGTCGGCCTCTACTTCGCCTTCGCCGCGGTCGGGCTGACCAACAGCTATGCCGGGCTGATCCTGGCGCATACGGCGCTGGCCGCGCCCTTCGTCGTCATCACCGTCGGCGCCACGCTGCAGGGACTGGACCGCAACCTGCCGCGCGCCGCCTCCAGCCTCGGCGCCCGGCCGACCACCGTGTTCTTCCAGGTGACGCTGCCGCTGATCCTGCCCGGCGTGGTGTCGGGGGCGCTGTTCGCCTTCGTCACCTCCTTCGATGAGGTGGTGGTGGCGCTGCTGCTGGCCGGACCGGGCCAGCGCACCCTGCCGCGCGAGATGTTCAACGGCATCCGCGAGAGCATCACCCCGACCATCACCGCCGCCGCCAGCGTGCTGATCGTGGTCTCGACCCTGATGCTGATCGCGATCGAGGCGCTGCGCCGCCGCGGCGAAAGGCTGCGGGCGCGGCGCTGACTTGCCGGTGCCGGCGGATCGGGAGTACTGAAGCAGATGCTTCAGCATCCCCTCGACCTGATGTTCCAGGCCCTGGCCGATCCCAGCCGGCGGGTGATGGTGGAGCGGCTGAGCCGCGGCCCGGCCTCGGTCAGCGAGCTGGCCAAGCCATTCGCCATGTCGCTGTCGGCCGTGGTCCAGCACCTGGCGGTGCTGGAGGCCAGCGGCCTAGTGCGGTCGGAGAAGGTCGGCCGGGTGCGCACCTGCCGGATCGAGCCGGCGGCGCTGCACGCGGCCGAGCAATGGCTCAGCGACCGGCGGCTGAGCTGGGAGCACAAGCTGGACCGGCTCGGCGACTTCCTCGCCGCCGCGCCGGACGAGCCCTCCCCTTAGTTCACCGCCCCGTCCCCGCCGAGATCTTCCATTGTCGGGTCCCCGGCCGTCTGGCCGGTGGCGCGGTTGATCAGCACAGTGACGATCCAGAGGCCGACGCCGATCGCCAGCAGGATGCCGGCGATCGTGTACTGCTCCGGCGCCCGTCCGGTCCAGGGACCGGCGAGGAAGGCGCAACACACCGCGCCCAGCACCGGCAGGACCGTCGGGGTGCGGAAATGGCTGTGCTCCACCGGGTCGCGGCGCAGCACCAGCACGGCGACATTGACCACGGTGAAGACGCAGAGCAGCAGCAGCGCCGTGGTGCCGCCCAGCGCCGGCACGCCGCCGACGAAGCCGATCAGGCCGAAGGCCAGGAGCGTGGTGAAGCCGATGGCGATATAGGGCGTGCGCCGCCCGGCATGGACCCGGCCGAGCACGTTGGGCAGCACCCGCTCGCGGCTCATGCCATAGACCAGCCGGCTGGCCATCAGCATGTTGATCAGGGCGCTGTTGGCGACCGCGAACATGGTGATGAAGCCGAAGATCTCGAGCGGGAAGCCGGGCGCGCCGGCCTGCACCACCTGAAGCAACGGCGTCTCGCCCTCGCCCAGCCGCTCCGGCGCCACCAGGGTGATGGCCGAGATCGAGACCAGCACATAGATCACGCCGGTGATGCACAGCCCGGCCAGGAGCACCTTCGGGAAGATGCTGCTCGGGTCGCGGCACTCCTCTGCCATGTTGACCGAATCCTCGAAGCCGACCATGGCGAAGAAGGCCAGGGTGGTGGCCGCGATCACCGACCAGAACACGCCGCGATCGGCGGTGCCGAACTGGGTGACGCGCGAGACGTCGCCCTCGCCGGCCCCGATCGCCCACAGCCCGATGCAGATGATGATCAGCAGGCCGGTCAGCTCAACCATGGTCAGCACGACATTGGCCTTCACGCTTTCACCGACGCCGCGGAAGTTGACGATCGCGACCACCGCCATGAAGGCCAGGGCGATGAGGGTGACGGTGCCGGCGTCCTTCGGATCAAGGCCGACGACGCTCGACAGGTTGGCGGCGAAGGCGCGCGAGGCGGTGGAGGCCGAGGTGATGCCCGAGCACATCACCGCGAAGGCGACGATGAAGGTGATGAAATGGATGCCGAACGCCTTGTGCGTGTAGAGGGCGGCGCCGGCGGCGCGCGGGTATTTGGTCACCAGCTCGAGATAGCTGAAGGCGGTGACCAGGGCGACGGCGAAGGCCACCAGGAAGGGCAGCCAGACGACGCCGCCGACCTGCTTCGCCACCTGCCCGGTCAGGGCGTAGATGCCGGTGCCGAGGATGTCGCCGACGATGAACAACAGCAGCAGCCAGGGGCCCATCACGCGGTGAAGGCTCGGCTCCACGGCCGGCGTTCTGCCGGCGTCCTTGGCGATATCGACCATCAATTCCCCCTTCCGACGATCGTATGCGGATATGCATGAAACAGCATTTTCGGAGGAATGTCGCCCTAGGCTCGCCCACGACCGCCGCCCCACCCCCTCACCCTCCCGTCGCTTCGCGCCGGGCCCCTCCCTCTCCCCGAGGAGAGGGAAGGTTCACCTCTCCTCGGGGAGAGGTCGAAATCGCGACAGCGATTTCGGGTGAGGGGGCGGCTCCGGCCCATCCACCTAGCACTCAGTCCTCGAAGCCGGTCGATTCCGCCAGGCTGCGCCACTGCTCCAGTTCCTGGGCGACGAAGGCGTTCTTGGCCTCGATCCGCTCGACCGTGTCGCGGCCGAGCGGCAGGCGCACCGGCGGGGCGTCGGCGGCGACCACTTTGCGCAGCGCCTGAGCCAGCTTCTTCGGGTCGCCGGGCTGCTGGTAGTTATGCCCGGACGCGAAGTCGCGCATCCGGCCCACCGTCTCGGCGTAGTCGGCGATTTCGGCCCGGGTCCGGCTCAGCGAGCTGCCGTCCAGGAAGTTGGTGCGGAAGAAGCCGGGCTCGACCACCGTGGCGTGGATGCCGAGTGGCGCCAGCTCCGTCGACAGCGCCTCGCTCAGCCCCTCGACCGCGAATTTGGTGGCGCCGTAGACGCCCCAGCCCGGGTAGGCCTGGTAGCCGCCGACCGAGGAGATGTTGAGGATATGGCCCGAGCGCTGGCGCCGCAGTTGCGGCAGCACCGCCCGGGTGACGTTCAGCAGACCGAAGACATTGGTGGCGAACAGCCGCTCGACCTCACCGGCATCCGCCTCCTCGACCGCGCCGAGCAGGCCGTAGCCGGCATTGTTGACCAGGACGTCGATCCGGCCGAAGCGTTCGACCGCAGCCTTCGCCGCCGCCTGCGCCTGGGCCTCGTCGGTGACGTCGAGCGGCAGCGGCAGCAGGTTCGGATGGTCACCGAAGCGCTCGGCGACCGTCTTGGCGTCCCGCGCGGCCGCCGCCACGGCGTCGCCGCCATCCAGCACCGCCTGGGTGATCTCGGCGCCGATGCCGCGCGACGCTCCGGTGATGAACCAGACCTTCATGATGCCCTCCTTCGAGATGCCGGACCGCCCCCGGGGCCGTCCGTGGTTTCGAATTTAAGGGCTGGTGGATTGAACAATAATCCGCTCAATCTGCCATTGGTCATTGAGAAAAGGTCAGCAATCCATGGCCCGGATCGACTTCCCCGGCCTGTCCGCCTTCGTCGCCGTGGCGACCCATCGCAGCTTCCGCCGCGCCGCGGCCGAGCTGGGCGTCTCGCCCTCCGCCGTCAGCCACCTGCTGCGCGACCTGGAGGAACGGCTGGGCGTGCGCCTGCTGAACCGTACCACCCGCAGCGTCGCGCCGTCCGATGCCGGGGCGCGGCTGCTGCAGCGACTGCAGCCGATGTTCCGCGACCTGGGCGACGCGCTGGAGGAGGTCAACGCGTTCCGCGACGTGCCGGCCGGCACGCTGCGCCTCAACGCCGCCCACCAAGCGGCCAGGATGGTGCTGGCGCCGATCATGGCGCGCTTCGTCCGGACCTATCCTCAGATGCGGCTGGAGATCGTCGCCGATGACGATCTGGTCGACGTGGTCGCCGGCGGCTTCGACGCCGGGCTGCGCTTCGGCGAGAGCCTGGAGCAGGACATGATCGCCGTCCGCTTCGGTCCGCGGCAGCGCTGGGCCATCGTCGCCGCGCCGGGCTATCTCGATGGCCGCGAGCGGCCCCGGACTCCGCATGACCTGAAGGGGCACGACTGCATCCGCTACCGCTTCCATAGCGGCGCCTTCTTCCGCTGGGAGTTCGAGAAGGACGGCGAGGCGCTGGAGGTCGAGGTCGACGGTCCGCTGACACTGGGCGACCAGGAGCTGATGGTGCGCGCGGCGGTGGACGGCGCCGGCATCGCCTGCGTGTTCGAGGCCGTCGCGGCCCCTCCCCTGTCCGACGGGCGGGTGGTCCGCCTGCTGGAGGATTGGTGCCCGGACTTCCCCGGCTTCTTCCTCTACTACCCCAGCCGGCGGCAGCTGCCGCTGGGGCTGCGGGCGTTCATCGACATGGCGCGCGAGGAATGGCCGGACGCCTGATGAACCGTCGGAGCGCTGCCGCGAAACCCTTTCATGACAGAATTATTGATCCCGTCGAAAGAATTTATGTTCAAGACTCCTGATAGAATCTTCTGCAAAATCTCTTCTGAAGATTTCAGCGGCGCCGTCGGCTCGCAATGTCCGGCGCCGCCCTGCGAAGGGGGAACGACATGGCGATTATCGAAGGAACCGAGCTGGACGATGTCCTGACCGGCACCGAGACCGACGATTCGATCTACGGCTATGGCGGCAATGACACGCTCAACGGCGGCGCGGGCGCCGACCGGATCGAGGGCGGGGCCGGAATCGACACGCTGTCCTACGATGGGTCCAATGGCGGCGTGTCGGTCAGCCTGCTGCTCGGGACCGCGGCTGGCGGGGATGCCGAGGGCGACAGCTTCAGCGGCATCGAAGGGCTGACGGGATCCTATTTCGACGACAGGCTGGCCGGCGACACCGGGGCGAACACGCTCCTGGGCGCCGTTGGCAACGACGTGCTCTACGGCCACAGCGGCGACGACCGGCTCGACGGCAGCTGGGGCGACGACATTCTGGTCGGGGGCCCCGGTGCCGACACGCTGGTGGGCGGCGCCGATCAGGCGGACTGGGCCTCGTACCACACCAGCGCGACCGGGGTGAGCGTCGATCTCGCGACCGGGACGGGCAGTGCGGGTGATGCGCTCGGCGACGTCCTGACCGGAATCGAGAGGGTGCTCGGATCGGCCCATGACGACACCCTGACCGGCAGCGGCGGCGACGACCGGCTCCAAGGTGCCGAGGGCGACGACACGCTCGCCGGCGGGGACGGCCTCGACGCGCTCTATGGCGGCACCGGCGCCGACACCCTGCTCGGCGAGGCCGGGAACGACATCCTCGAAGGCGGGGCGGGCGCCGACACGCTCGACGGCGGCGCCGGCAGCAACACGGCGTCCTACCGCCATTCGGCCGCCGCGGTGACGATCGATCTGGCGACCGGCGCCGCGTCGGGCGGCGATGCGGCGGGCGATACCTATGCCGGGATCGCGAACCTTCGCGGGTCGGCCCATGACGACGTGCTGTCCGGGGATGCCGGGATCAACATCCTCTATGGCCAGGCCGGGGACGACCTGCTCGACGGCCATGGCGGGAAGGACCTGCTCATCGGCGGGGACGGCATCGACACCGTCACCTTCGCCGATGCGACGGCCGGGGTGCATGTCCGGGTCGGCGCCGATCCGACCTACCGCACCTGCGAGATCCGGGAGGTCGAGAACCTGATCGGATCGGCCTTCGACGACACGCTCGGCGGAACCGGGTACGCCAACCGCATGGAAGGCGGGGACGGCGCGGACTGGCTGGTCGCCGCCGGCGGCGACGACACGCTTCTCGGCGGCAGCGGCAACGACCGCCTGGACGCGGAGTATGGTGCGGATGTGCTGACCGGCGGTGCCGGTGCCGACAAGTTCATCTACCGGGTGTTCAGCGACAGCACCGTGGACGCCGCCGGCCGCGACCGGATCGAGGATTTCTCCTCGGCCGAGGGGGACAGCATCAACCTGCACGACATCGGCGCCGACGGCTCCTGGAACGGGAAGTTCACCTTCACCGCGGGCGGCGCCTTCACCGGTCTCGCCGGCGAGCTGATCGTCGTCGCCGATGGCGGCGTGACCACCGTCTATGGCGACCGCGACGGCGACCGGGTGGCGGAGCTGGCGATCGACGTGGTCACCGCGACCGCGCTGACCGCCGCCGACTTCGTGCTGTAGCGGGGCGAGGGTTCGGCCGGGACTTGGGCCAGGGCAGGCGCCACGTCGCCATCAGGGCGGCGTGGCGTCCATGTCCATCAGGCAATCGCCCCGCTGGGGCAGGCTGAAGAACCGCTCCTTCGCGGTGCCGGAGCACGCCTCCATCATCGACAGGGCCAGGATCTCGCGGACCGCGAACTCGGTCCTACCATACAGAGCCAGCGGCCTGATCTCGTCCATGCCCGGCGAGGCCGGCGTCATCCCGGCCTTCGACACCACATCGTCGAGAAGCGTCCGGGTGCATTCCAGCATCATCCCCTTGATGCTGCCCGCCCCGCATTGCCGGCCCTCGTCGGTCGGGCAGCTCTGCTTGATGCTGCCGGCCTTCAGGTCGGACAGCCACATCAGGAATCTTGACTGCTCGGCCGAATACCCGTCCTGCTTGAGCTTCCGGATCAGCAGGTCCCGCTGGTCACTGTACGAGTAGGCCCGACAATCCGCCGACTCCGGCGGGGCGGTCGGAGCGAGCCGGACAGAGCCGCCAACACCAGAAATCCACAGGTCGACGCACGCCGCATCACGCCCCTCCCCGCTCTGCCCGGCATGCCGATGGTCGGGAGATCCGGGACCGGCCGCAACAGAAAAGGCCCGGACTGAGGTCCGGGCCTTTCGTCTCCGGCGGATGCCCGCCTACTTACGCCGCGGTGGCACGCAGCATCCAGGCGGTCTTGTCGTGATAGGTGATCCGGTCGGTCAGCAGGTCGACGGTCGAATCGTCGCCCGCCTTCTCGCCGACCGCCAGGGCGGCCTTGGCCTGCTCGGACAGCAGCTCGTGGCTCTTGACCAGGTCCTTGACCATGGCCTGGCCGTCGAGGCCGTCCTTGGGCGGCGACACCTTGGTCAGCTCGGAGAAGGCCTTGAAGCTGCCCGGCGCATACTCGCCGAGGGCGCGGATCCGCTCCGCCACGTCGTCCACCGCCGCGAACAGCTCCTTGTACTGATCTTCGAACATCAGGTGCAGCGAGCGGAACTGCGGCCCTTCCACGTTCCAGTGATAGTTCTGGGTCTTGATCTGGAGGGCGTAGGTATCGGCCAGCACCTGCTTCAGCGCGTCCACGACCGGTGTATTGGAGGCCTTGCTCATCACCCTTCTCCTCGTTTTGGGAAGCGATCGGCCCTGACTCGGGTCCGGCGCCACGGTTCATAGAATGGAATTCCCCGCCGCGAGTTCCAACCTATCCGTTGGTTTGGGGGAAGGGACCCTGATGATCGGAAATTGCAGGACCGTCAGGCCCAGTCGCGCCAGCGCGCGGCGATGCGGTTGCCGACCGACAGGCGCAGGTCCTGGATGCCTGTTTCGACCTCGCGGCTGGGATGCACCCGGTTGGTCAGCAGCGTCCAGGCAATGCCGCGGTCGAGGTCGATCCACAGCCCGGTGCCGGTGAAGCCGAGATGGCCGATGGTGCGCGGCGAGCACAAACTGCCGCCCTTCCAGCCGGGATGGCGCCGCTCCCACCCCAACGCCCGGCCGGGGGTCGATTGCGGCGCGCTCAACTCGGCCATCGCCGCCGGGCTGAGCAGCCGGCCGCGCAGCAGCTCCAGCGCGAAGTCGAGCACGCCGCGGACGGTGCCGAACAGCCCGGCATGGCCGGCGGCGCCGCCGAGCGACCAGGCGTTTTCGTCATGCACCTCGCCGCGCAGCAGCCGGTTGCGGACGGCGCACACCTCGGTCGCCGCCGACTGCGCCGGCACCGGCGCGAAGGACAGGCCGGTGCCGACCGGCAGCTGGCCGAAGGCGACGCCGCGCCAGCGCTCGACCACGAAGCCGAGCAGCATGTAGTTGATGTCGGAATAGACCGGCTCGGTCTTCACCGGCCAGTGCTTGCGGATCACCGCGGTGCGGCGCTGGTCGGCCGGGCCGGGCCAGAGATAGATCCGCTCCTGCGCCGGCAGGCCGCTGGAATGGTCGATCAGCCGGCGCAGCGGGATGGCACCATGCAGCGGCGCCGCATCCGGCAGATGCTTGGCCAGCGGGTCGTCGAGATCCAGCACCCCCTCCTCCACCAGCCGCAGGATCTCGGTCACCGTGACGATGACCTTGGTCAGGCTGGCGAGGTCGAACCAGGTGTCGCGCTGCAGCGCCTCGGGCTTCGGCAGAGTGGTGGCGACACCGCCCCAGCGCAGGGCGCGCTGGCCGTCGGCGGTGGCGATGCCGAGAGCCGCACCTGGAATCCGGCCGTCCTCCAGGGCCAGGGCCACGGGAGCGAAAGCATGGTCGGCGAGGGTCTCGAGGCTCATGGACACGGCTCGTCGGGGCGGACGGCGTCGTTAGAGCACGGGGGCGGCGGGGCGGCAAGACCGGGGCGGGTTGGACGGCCGCGAGCCGCATGCTAGACCGGCATCGCAACGCCCATAAGAAACGGTCGCCCATCATGTCCCGCACCGCCGCCCGCGCCCTGGTCGACACCCTGCGCCTGAACGGCGTCGACACCATCTTCTGCGTCCCGGGCGAAAGCTATCTGGCCGTGCTCGACGCGCTGCACGACGTGCCGGAGATCAAGCTGGTGGTCTGCCGCCAGGAAGGCGGCGCCGCCTACATGGCCGACGCCTATGCCAAGGCCACTGGCAAGCCCGGCATCTGCTTCGTCACCCGCGGCCCCGGCATCACCAACGCCTCGGTCGGCATCCATGTGGCGCAGCAGGATTCGTCGCCGGTGATCGTGTTCATGGGCCAGGTCGGCCGCGACATGTTCGAGCGCGAGGCCTTCCAGGAGGTCGATGTCCGCAAGGTCTTCGGGTCGATGACCAAATGGGCGGCGCAGATCGACGACGCCGACCGGGTGCCGGAATTCGTCTCCCGCGCCTTCTATACGGCGACCTCCGGCCGCCCGGGCCCGGTGGTGCTGGCGCTGCCGGAGGACATGCTGGTCGAGGAGACCGACGCCCTGGATGTTCGCCCCGCCGTCCCGGTCGAGACCGGCATCGGCGTCGAGGCCCTGGCCCGGCTGCGCGACCTGCTGTCCGAAGCGAAGCGGCCGCTGCTGCTGATCGGCGGCGGCGGGTGGGATGCCAAGGCCCGTGCCGACATTCAGGCCTTCGCCGAAGCCTGGGAGGTGCCGCTGACCGTCTCCTTCCGCTGCCAGGACTATGTCGACAACGACCATACCCACTATGTCGGGGATGTCGGCATCGGCCCGAACCCGAAGCTGGCCGAACGGGTGAAGACCACCGACCTGCTGGTGGTGCTCGGCGCCCGGCTGGGCGAGATGACCACCGGCGGCTACACCCTCCTGAACCTGCCGGTGCCGGCGCAGCGGCTGGTGCACATCCATGCCGGGGCGGAGGAACTGGGCCGGGTGTATCAGCCCGAGCTGGCGATCAACGCCAATTCCGCCGCGGTCGCCGCGGCGCTGGCCGGTCTGGCCCCGGCCGGCGACCTCCAGGCCCGGCAGGACTGGGTGCGCGGCGCCCGCGCCGATTACGAGGCCTGGCAGCAGCCGGTGGTGTCGCCCGGTTCGGTGCAGATGTCGGAGATCGTGCGCTGGCTGGTCGGCCGGATGCCGGCCGATGCCATGATCTGCAACGGCGCCGGCAACTACGCCACCTGGTTCCACCGCTTCTACCGCTACCGCGGCTGGCGCACCCAGCTGGCGCCGACCAACGGCTCGATGGGCTACGGCGTGCCGGCCGGCGTCGCCGCCAAGCTGCTTCATCCGGAACGGGTGGTGATCGCCGCCGCCGGCGACGGCTGCTTCCTGATGAACGGGCAGGAGCTGGCGACCGCGGCGCAGTACAACGCCGCCGTGGTGTTCCTGGTGATCGACAACGGCATGTACGGCACCATCCGCATGCATCAGGAGCGGGAATACCCGGCCCGGATCAGCGGCACCGGGCTGCAGAACCCGGATTTCGCCCAGCTGGCCCAGGCCTATGGCGCCCATGCCGAGACGGTGGAGCGGACCGAGGAGTTCGCGCCGGCCTTCGAGCGCGCGGTCGCCGCCGGCCGGCCGGCGCTGATCTGGATCAAGCTGGACCCGGAGGCGATCACCCCGCGCGCCAGCCTGAGCCAGATCCGCGCCACGGCGCAGCAGGCGAAAGGTTAGGCCCAGCCCGCCATCAGCGTCAGAGCTCCTGCCCCGGCGCCGACGCCGAGCAGCACGTTGCGGCGGAACAGCAGGAACACGGCGAGGCCGAGCGCGGTGGCGCCGGCCCGCTCGGCCATCGAGGTCGCGGCCAGCGGCCCGGCCGGCAGCAGGATCATGCGCGCGATCAGCCCGGCCAGGATGGCGTAGGCGACGCAGCCGACCCAGTCGAGCAGCGCCCCGCCCTCGCGCACCCGGCCGCCGAGGTAGACCCCGAGCGCCCGCCAGACATAGGTCGCCAGCGCGGCACCCAGCAGCATCAGCCAGGGCAGAGCCTCAGCCATGGCGGCGCCGCCACAGTCGGTCGGCCAGGAAGGCGGCGGTGCCGGCGATCAGGCCGGTGGCCAGCAGCCCCCATTCCGGGTCGAGCCGGTACAGCGGCGGCCCCAGCGCCGCGCCCAGCACCATGGCGCCGAGCCGGGCCCGGTTCCTGAGGTCGGCGGTCAGCACCAGGATGAAGTAGAGCGGGTTGAGGAAGACCAGCCCGAGCGAGACCGCGGCCGGCACCGCCGTGACCAGGTGGTACCCGACGGCGGTCCAGGCGACGCAGGACGCCCACAGGATGCCGGCGAAGCCGACGAAATAGGGCAGCCGCTGCTCCGGCGGCAGGGTCGGACAGACCCGCATCCCCTGCACCCAGCCGGTGACGGCGACGAGATGGGCGGCGGCGTAGTCCCACCAGCGCGGCCGACCCGGCACGCGCATCCCGGGCAGCAGCACCAGCGTCATCGGCAGCAGGCGGACATTGACCAGCGCCACCGCCGCGACCATGGCCAGCAGCGAGGCGCCGACGGCATAGGCCTCGACCAGCACCATCTGGCCCGGCAGAGCCCAGCCGGTCAGGGTCGAGAGCAGCCCGACCGGCAGGCCGAGCCCGCTGGCCCGCACCAGCGAGCCGAAGCCGAGATAGGAGGCGCCGAGCACCAGCAGCGGTGCGCCCAGCACGTCCCGCATCCCGCCGCGGAAGGCGGCACGGGGCGAGGCATAGGCGCGGGTCCGGTCGGGCATGCAGTCGCTTTTAGGACGGCCATCCCCGCCGCCGGCATGCCGATCCGGCATGGAGGGTCTGCGGCACGACGCCGCCGGAACCGATCGCAGCCACCGCCGTTGGTTCGGCGTCATGGCAGACGCGAACCCTCGGATTCGTGACGGTCTCCGCCCTCGGCCGCGGCTGCGTGATCGGGCGCTGATCGTCTTGGCCGGCCTAGCCGAGATCCAGCATGTCGAGGAAGGCTTCCACCGCCTTGCTGCGGTAATGATCCGGATGGCGCAGCACGCGGAAGCGGCGGGCCGGGAATGGCGGGTCCAGCTGGTGCAGCGTGCCGAAGCGCAGCCCCGATTCGACCGAGAGGCTGGACAGCACCCCCGCCCCGGCCCCGGCCTCGATCGCCGCCCGCACCGCCTCGTTGCTGGCCAGCTCGAGCGCCACCGGCAGCGCCGCGGGATCGACCCCGAGCCGCTCGAGCGCCGATTCGAACACCTGGCGGGTGCCGGAGCCGCGCTCGCGCAGCACCCAGGGGCTATCGGCGAAGCGGGCCGGCGCCACCATCCTCTCCCCAACCCAGGGATGGCCGGTGCCGACCACCAGCACCAGCCGGTCGCCCGGCACGCTGGAATGCTCGAAGCCGGCAAGGTCGAGGTCGCCTTCGACGAATCCGACATCGGCCCGGCCCTCGCGCACCGCCTCGGCCACCTGGGTGGTGTTGCCGATGACGAGGTCGAGCTGCAGGCCGGGATGCACCGTCCGGAACCGGTGCATCAGCGGCGGCAGCCAGTAATTGCCGATGGTCTGGCTGGCATGCAGCGCCAGGACGCCGCGGCGCAGCCCCGAGAGATCGTCCAGCGCGCGCTCGGCCAAAGCGGCGCGCGCCAGCACCGCCCTCGCTTCCGGCAGGAAGGCGGCGCCGGCGTCGGTCAGGGCGATGCCGCGTCCGACCCGGTGGAACAGCCTGGTGGCGTGGCGCGCCTCCAGCGCCTGGACCGCGGCGCTGGCGGCCGACTGGGTCAGGTTCAGCGCCTGCGCCGCACGGGTGACATGCAGATGCTCGGCGACCGCGACGAAGATCCGCAGCTGCTCCAGGGTCATGCGCCGACCCCAGCACAGCAGGACGGGCGACCGAAAGACCGGAGCGATGCGACTCGGGAGCTCGGCGTTACAGCCGTCGAGAGCGCCATGGGAGCTTCCACCGATCCTCCATGCCCACCTCATCGATCGATCAAGCGACTGATTTCGAGCAAAACAATCATGATTTCCGATGATACAATGACATATATCGTGCTTAAGGCGAGTCGGCCGAAAAGCCGCATCGCCTTTCTCGGGAACTGGGCATACCCTGGTACCATCGACGGTATCATACGGTTCGGATGGCAGGCCGCTTCAAGACCTCGACGAATGAGGCACCGGGCTGAGATAAAATTCAAAGCAGTAGTATTATCGGTGAGTTTGAGCCCTATATTGATAACCAGAGCGAGCGGTGGAGAAGGGGTAGTGTCCGATATTACGTCTCACCGGAGTCCGAACTGCGCAGGCCCTGTCGGGTCTGTGGGCAGCGGCGGTGAGGCTGCACCCCGGCAACCACCTGATTCTCGCCGCAAATTCCAACGCATCATGAGCCGGAAACAGACGTCCAGAAGCTGCGGATGGTGAATCTCGATCCTCCAACCTTTGGCGGGTGGCAATGGCACCGACCGACGATCTCTTCACCAGCTATGCGAAGTCCTACGAGGCCCGCCGCGCGGCGGAGATGTCGCTCGAAGACTTCCTGAAAGGGTGTCGCAGCGACCCGATGATGTATGCGAGCGCGCCGGAACGGCTGCTCGCCGCCATCGGCCAGCCGGAAATCGTGGACACCGCGCGCGATGCCCGGCTGGGGCGGATCTTCATGAACCGCACCATCCGGGTCTACCCGGCCTTCTCCGAGTTCTACGGCATGGAAGAGACGATCGAGCGGATCGTCAGCTTCCTGCTGCACGCGGCCCAGGGGCTGGAGGAGCGCAAGCAGATCCTCTACCTGCTCGGGCCGGTCGGCGGCGGCAAGTCGTCTCTGGCCGAACGGCTGAAGGCGCTGATGGAGATCCATCCGATCTATGCGCTGAAGGCCGGCGACGACATCAGCCCGATCTTCGAGAGCCCGCTCGGCCTGTTCAACCCGGAGACGATGGGCGCCGAGCTCGAGGACCGCTACGGCATCCCCCGCCGGCGCCTGACCGGGCTGGTCAGCCCCTGGTGCCTGAAGCGGCTGGACGAGTTCGGCGGCGACATCTCGCGCTTCAAGGTGGTGCGGCTGCAGCCGTCGCGGCTGCGCCAGATCGGCATCGCCAAGACCGAGCCGGGCGACGAGAACAACCAGGACATCTCCTCGCTGGTCGGCAAGGTCGACATCCGCAGCCTGGAGACCCTGCCGCAGCACGACCCGGACGCCTACAGCTACTCCGGCGGCCTGAACCGGGCCAATCAGGGCCTGCTCGAATTCGTCGAGATGTTCAAGGCCCCGATCAAGATGCTGCACCCGCTGCTGACGGCGACGCAGGAGGCCAACTACGTCGGCACCGAGAACATCGGCGCCCTGCCGTTCACCGGCATCATCATGGCGCATTCCAACGAGTCCGAGTGGCAGGGCTTCAAGAACAACAAGAACAACGAAGCCTTCATCGACCGGATCTACGTGATCAAGGTGCCCTATTGCCTGCGGGTGACCGAGGAGCAGAAGATCTACGACAAGCTGATCCGCGGCTCCAAGCTGGCGGACGCACCCTGCGCCCCGGGCACGCTGGAGATGCTGGCGCGATTCTCGGTGCTGTCGCGGCTGCACGAGCACGAGAATTCCAACCTCTACTCCAAGATGCGGGTCTATGACGGCGAGAGCCTGCGCGAGGTCGACCCCCGCGCCCGCAGCCTGCAGGAGTACAAGGACGCCGGAGGCGTCGACGAGGGCATGGACGGGGTCTCCACCCGCTTCGCCTTCAAGGCGCTGGCCGCGACCTACAACCACGACACCAACGAGGTCGGCGCAGACCCGGTGCATCTGATCTATGTGGTCGAGCAGATGGTGCGGCGCGAGCAGCTGCCGGCCGAGACCGAGAAGCGCTACCTGGAGTTCCTGAAGGCCGATCTGGCGCCGCGCTACGCCGAGTTCATCGGCCATGAGATCCAGAAGGCCTATCTGGAATCGTATCACGATTACGGCCAGAACCTGTTCGATCGCTATGTCGACTACGCCGATGCGTGGATCGAAGACCAGGACTTCAAGGACCCGGACACCGGCCAGCTGCTGAACCGCGACCTGCTGAACCAGGAGCTGACCAAGATCGAGAAGCCGGCCGGGATCGCCAACCCGAAGGACTTCCGCAACGAGGTGGTCAAGTTCGCCCTGCGCTCCCGCGCCGGGAACGAAGGCCGCAACCCGAGCTGGACCAGCTACGAGAAGATCCGCGACGTGATCGAACGGCGGATGTTCAGCCAGGTCGAGGAGCTGCTGCCGGTGATCAGCTTCGGCTCCAAGAAGGACGGCGACACCGAGAAGAAGCACGAGGAGTTCGTCCTGCGCATGGTCAGCCGCGGCTACACCGAGCGGCAGGTCCGGCGCCTGGTCGAATGGTACATGCGGGTGAAGCAGGCAGGCTAAGGACGGAGGTCGGAAGCGACGCACGATGTCCATGCACATCATCGACCGGCGGCTCAATCCGGGGGGAAAGAGCCTCGTCAACCGCCAGCGCTTCCTGCGCCGGGCCAAGGCCCTGGTGCAGAGGGCGGTCCGGGACAGTTCGCGCGAGCGCAGCATCAAGGACCTGGAGCAGGGCGGCGAGATCGCGATCCCGGTCACCGGCGTGAACGAGCCGCGGCTGCACCGCTCCAGCTCCGGCGGCATGCGCGACCATGTGCTGCCCGGCAACAAGGAGTTCGTCGAGGGCGACACCATCCAGCGGCCGAAGCGCGGCGGCGGCGGTGGCGGCAGCGAGGGCGCACCTGACGGCGACGGCCAGGACGAGTTCCGCTTCGTGCTGTCGCAGGAAGAGTATCTCCAGCTCTTCCTTGACGACCTGGAGCTGCCCGACCTGGCCAAGCGCAAGCTGGTCGCGTCCGAAAGCGTCGGCTGGCGGCGCGCCGGATATTCCACCAGCGGCCCGCCCGCCAGCCTGGCGGTGACGCGCACCATGCAGCGGGCGATGTCCCGGCGGATCGCGCTGCGCCGCCCGAAATCCGGCGAGATCAAGGACGTCGAGGCCGAGATCGCGGCGCTTGAGGGTGAGGCCGACGCCGACCAGGACAGGATCGACCAGCTGCAGGAGCAGCTCGACCACTTGCTGCAGCGCACCCGGCGCATCCCCTATATCGACCCGGTCGATCTGCGCTACCGCCGGCTGGAGGCCACGCCGAAGCCGGTGGCCCAGGCGGTGATGTTCTGCCTTATGGACGTCTCCGGCTCGATGACCGAGCACATGAAGGATCTGGCGAAGCGGTTCTTCGCGCTGCTGCACCTGTTCCTCAAGCGCCGCTACAAGCATGTCGAGATCGTCTTCATCCGCCACACCCACCAGGCCGAGGAGGTGGATGAGGAGACGTTCTTCTACTCGACCGAGAGCGGCGGCACGGTGGTCTCCACCGCGCTCGAGATGATGGCCTCCATCGTCGCCCAGCGCTACCGGCCAGAGGACTGGAACATCTACGCCGCCCAGGCCTCGGACGGCGACAACCTGTCGAGCGACAGCGCCAAATCCGCCGCCCTGCTGAGCGACGGGATCCTGCCGCTGTGCCAGTACTTCGCCTATCTCGAGGTCGGCCGCGATGAGGACCCGATGTCCTCCGGCGTGGTGCCGCGGCAGACCGACCTGTGGCAGACCTATGACCGGGTGCGGAAGGCCGATGCGCCCTTCGCCATGCGCAAGGTCTGGCACCGGCGCGACATCTATCCGGTGTTCCGCGAGCTGTTCCAGCGTCGCGACGTCGGCGTGGGGGCCGAATGATGGCGGATGACGTGCTGCTCTACCCCGGCACCGACTGGGACTTCGGCACCATCCAGCGGATCTACGACCGGGTCGAACGGACGGCGAAGGAGCTGAAGCTCGACACCTACCCCAACCAGATCGAGGTGATCACCGCCGAGCAGATGCTCGACGCCTATTCCTCGATCGGCATGCCGCTGTTCTACAAGCACTGGTCCTTCGGCAAGCAGTTCGCCCAGAACGAGGTGCTGTACCGCAAGGGGCTGCGCGGCCTGGCCTATGAGCTGGTGATCAATTCCAGCCCCTGCATCAGCTACATCATGGAGGAGAACACGGCGACCCTGCAGACGCTGGTGATCGCCCATGCCGCCTTCGGCCACAACACCTTCTTCAAGACCAACTACCTGTTCAAGCAGTGGACCGACGCCGAGGGCATCCTCGACTATCTCGAATTCGCCAAGAGCTACATCGCGCAATGCGAGGAGCGCTACGGCCAAATGGCGGTCGAGCAGCTGCTGGACGCCGCCCACGCGCTGATGAGCCATGGCGTGCACCGCTATCCGCGGCCGCGCCGGCCGGACCTGAAAACCGAGGAGCGGCGGGCCAAGGAGCGGCTGCAATACCAGGAGGAGGTGTTCAACGACCTGTGGCGGACCCTGCCGAATGCGCCGGCCAAGTCCGGGCCGGTGCTGAGCGAGGAACGGCGCCGCGCCCTGCTGGAGTTGCCGCAGGAGAACGTCCTCTACTTCCTGGAGAAATCGGCGCCGCGGCTGCAGCCCTGGCAGCGCGAGCTGCTGCGCATCGTCCGGCTGGTGGCGCAGTACTTCTACCCGCAGTCGCAGACCAAGGTGATGAACGAGGGCTGCGCCTGCTGGGTGCACTACAAGATCATGACCACGCTGCATGAGCAGGGCGCCCTGAATGACGGGGCCTTCCTGGAGTTTCTGCAGTCGCATACCAACGTCGTGTACCAGCCGGAATTCAACGACCAGCACTACAGCGGCATCAACCCTTATGCCCTCGGCCTGGGAATGATGCAGGACATCGAGCGGATCGTCGTCGACCCGACCAACGAGGATCGCGAGTGGTTCCCGGACATCGCCGGGAAGGGCGACGCCACCGGCGTGCTGCAGGATGTCTGGGCGAACTATCGCGACGAGAGCTTCGTCTCGCAATTCCTCAGCCCGCGGCTGATCCGGCAGTGGCGGATGTTCCACCTGCTGGATGATTCCGGCCAGCCGGAGCTGCGGGTCGACGCGATCCACGACGAGGGCGGCTACCGCCGGATCCGCCGGGCGCTGGCCCGGCACTACGATGTCGCCTGGGTCGATCCGGACATCCAGGTGGTGGATGTCGACCTCGCCGGCGACCGCCGCCTGATCGTGCATCACAGTGTGGTCAACGGCATCCTGCTGGCCGAGAACGACACCAGGCAGGTGCTGCAGCATCTGGCCGACCTGTGGGGCTACGACGTGCTGCTGAAGGAAATCGATCCGGCCAGCAACGCCGTGCTGAAGGAACATTCCGCCAGTGCCCGGTCGACGTTCTTTTGAAAGACGTTTGGAAACGCGCCGGCGCGTTTCCAAACGTCCCTGAGGCCGGTGCACATTCCTTCCTGTCATTGCCGGGCTTGACCCACAGGTGTCCGGCACGAGAATTGCTCGACAAGGTGCATGGTGTTGATTCTACTCAGTCTTGAGCATCTGGCCGGTGTTCGAGACATGAAATAGGAACCAGCACCATGCCGCACCACAATAGCGTCCTCCACGATCTGCTGAAGCCCCTTTCCTGGG